>ERZ1026866.17-NODE-17-length-129210-cov-13.970671_pt1 | contig 129210 bp, 103 predicted proteins | sample MGYA00380163_ERZ1026866 | MGnify/ENA primary metagenome ERZ1026866 (study PRJEB33269, sample SAMEA4719799) | human gut metagenome | biome: human-associated habitat; feature: organic feature; material: feces | place: Cameroon | collected 2013-10 ...
TATCCATATCATCAAGTTCAATCGTGACATTAATGTAATCATCCGGCTTTTGTTTTAGTTGGGACAAAAGAACAACCGTCTCCACATGGCACGATACCTTCTGATTGATGTCAGGTATTGTGCCCGTTCGCGGAAACATATCCTGACAAAACGGAAATATGTCCACACCTTCTGAAACCGCACATTCACAGATGCAAGCAGATGCAATCTGTGGCAAATTTGACATCCATATCACGGTCTTAACCATTGAAGTCTACGGGAACAAATCGGTATAAGATCTTTTCTACCTATATAATGCAAGGCAAGTTTACACTGTTGCCACCTGCCACTGTCTCGACAGTTGAGACAGTGAAGAACGCTCAACTTCTACACAATCCATCCGCTCTGACCTCTGATTGGCCATACACTCGCAGGGAGTTGAGTTGCCGGATTTCACCGTCTCGCCTCGGTATCCGTTCCTTATTTCTTTGTGTTTTCTTCTAATTCCAGCATGAATTTATCGAAGTCAGACATAAACAATCTGTCCTGGATGACACGGTATTTTTCAAATTCCGTCTCAGCATGAAGCTTTGCAATTTCTGCGGACACCTTGCCTGCGTCCTGTAAAATGCCATAATCAAACATTTCGATGAAGCTGTTGAGTCTCTTTTCCCAGTCCTGCATCGTAAGTGGGATATGTCGTAAGGTCATGTTTTCAGCAAAATCCAAGTATGCTGTCACCATACGATTCAGCTGCTTCATTTCATCCTGACTCAAATAATTCTTCGCAACCGTAACATCACTCTTCTTGATCTTTCCTTCCGGCGCATCTTCCCAGGTAGTTAATCCCATATGCTCCTTTGTATGATCAGCTCTTTCCACAATCAGCTCAGCTGCTGTATGTCCATGCACTGCGTAATGCATTTTATTCTGGACAGTCGAATAAAATCTTCTCGTCATTGCGGCATTTTTATCATAATCAATGGCTGTCGCATACAGGTCGGTGATCTTCTGATAGAACTTTCTTTCGCTGGCACGGATCTCACGGATGCGTTCTAACTGCTCATCGAAATACTTCTCTGTCAGATACGTCCCTCGCTTCAGCCGTTCATCATCCATCACCCAGCCTTTGATGGTGTAGTCCTTGGCGATCTGGTTTACCCATTTACGGAACTGCACCGCACGCTCGGAATTGACCTTGAAGCCTACGGCAATGATCATTTGAAGGTTATAGTGCTTGGTATCGCGTGTGACCTGACGAGAACCTTCGGTTTGAACTATCCGGAAATTCCGGATAGTTGAATCTTCCTCAAGCTCTGAATCAGAATAAATCTTCTTGATATGCTCATTGATTGTACGAACGTCCACATCATACAAGGTGGCCATCATTTTCTGTGTCAGCCATATATTTTCATCCTCATAGCGCATCTCTATGCTGTCCTGCTGATCACCTACAGAGGCAACATAGGTCAGGTATTCCGCTGCGCTGGAACGGATGGTTATCTCATCTTTTTTCTTTGCCAAATGAAGTGCCTCCTTACTTTGTCATAAGGTCCATTATGAAATGCCAATGTATCTTCAAAATTTTGACCTGGTTATTCTGCTTGTTGAATATACGGCACAATTACATCATAAAACTTCTTAGTCCAATCAGCGTGGAAGTTCGCCATCTGGAGCCAGTCGGTCTCATTTTCAATGCTTACGTTATTCAGCTGAATGAAAACCTTGGACGATTTAATATCGTCACCACGGTTCCACTGGAGCGTTGCGCCCAACGCTGATTCTATTTCCGCTTTATGTGTGTACAGGCTATCGAAGGCATCCTTGTTTTCTTGCTTATTGCCTCTGCCAAACACGACCTCTGCCCGCGCTGCATCAAAGTTTGCTACGCAGCAAAGATAGAATCCGCCTATACCAAAGAAGCCATTAATCCAATTATCCCTTGACGGATTAACATTGGAGAAAGAACCGTCCTCACCGTGCACTTTCTGGATAATCGGAAGCGCATATGTCCAATATTTTCTCCGGAGCTCGTAACAGCTGCCCGGCTCATCCTCATTAGCCGCATTTTCATCACGTAAATAAAAAATCAAATCAGAAGGATCTTCATTGTACAGTTTGAAGAGGCGACTAAGGACAGACAGTTTGCTCTGAGTGCTTGTATTTGTCCACACATAGATGCCGTCACCAATTTCCACTGACTTCGTGAATGCATCCGGATTAGTGTTGAAGTGAAGAGCAATATTCTCCTCCTCCGACATGGCCAGCTTTGTGATATTAGCCTTGTCCTCGGCATACAGAATCTGAATAACCTTTTGGAACATCTCAACCCAGCTCGTTACCGGCTGTTCAGTGTTCTTAAAGGCGAACTTTGCAATCAGTCGTCCGGTCAGCTCGTCCTCATCCTCAAGCGTATAAGTATCAAGCTGCTTTTCTTCCGGTTTGTATTCTGTGACAGGTGCTGCCCAGATTGAAAGAGCCCGACCCATGAGATGTTCGCTGCGTTCCTCTAGTTCTGCCAGTGTCCATTTCTCCTTTTTGGCAATCCAAGTATTCATGCGAATACCACTATCATCAAAACCATTCTGCATGGTTTTCTTTTCGGTGAATGAGCTATTACTGTATTTCGAGTTATAGGCCGTCAGTGTAAGATTTGCCATACGATGCAGCCACACTTCATGTATCTGCTCATAGTCATCTCCCAGTTCCTTCTGCCAAATCGGCGTAAGGTGCTGAGGCATGATGTGCTCAATGGAATAGGTGCCGTCATCACAGTGACGATATACATCCTTATCCTCCGATGTGCCGAAATTCTCGAAACGCTCAAGGATGTAAATCTTATTCTTGCTGTTCATCAGATAAACTGGACGCCCCTCAAATGCCACCTTAAACTCAACATCGTCTGGGAAGCGGGCACGCTCCTTCTTTGAGAGAAGCGCATACTTGAACTTCTCGACATAGTCATCCTCGGTGCTATCGTACCGGACAATTTCCCTGTGTAGCATGAGGAAAATCTTATTCAGAGCATTTGTCGGCAGATCACACATCGTCCTGCGGAACAGATAGTTCTCTGTCGTCAGGAAAATCTCTGTAACCTGCGTTAAAGTCAGTTTGTTTTCATTATATAGGCGCAGCACTTCGAGAAAGTACGGCCTTGTTACCGTAGTCTCCAAACGGTTCAGTCGATCAATGCAAGCGTCAAGTGTAGCACTGCCAGAATTACCCTCAAGGAGAATCTGGTACCGCTTTGCATAGGCCAGCATCTCGGCAAGGAGTGGTTCCGTTTCGATTTTTCCAAGCTCCACAAAGTCCTTAAAATTGATGTAGATTTTCTTCTGCTGCGGGATTGCCTGCTGCTTTACACTCAGGTAATCTCGGATGAAGGCACTTACATCATACTTCGTGCAAACCTCGATCTTATTCCAGTATTTCTCGTAGTAGGCCTCTTGCTCCTTGGACGGTAAGCCCATCAAAATGAAGTTCCTGATCTTGTCGCCTTCGCTGAGGTCAAGGCCGGTCGAGTTCAGGCTCTCGAAAATGAGCTGTGGATTGTCATCCATATCCAGACGGATATTTATAATCTCCAAACAGCAAATCGCATCATAAAGCTGGTCGATGGTGATTTCCTGCTTCTGAATCCGGTCATAGAAATAATCGTAGTTCACGGTCAGATTTGACTCGCGGATATGCTCAGTCGGATCTGAGAACAGCTTTCCAAAGGCGGTCTGGTCATTCTTTACCGGTTTGAGTTTGATACGAGTATCCTCCGGCTTCCACTTATCCACAAGGTATTCCTCAAAAATCCGCTGCTTCAGATTAGCGGTCTCCGGCACAATGACACCATTATCAATCAGGTTATACATGGCAAGAAATAACAGCGATACAGTCGTAAGACGCTGCTGGCCGTCGATAATCAGGAACTCCTCATTGTGGCCATCCGGATTGTAAACGGAAACGAGGCTCCCAAAGAAGTGACTCTTCCGGTGCCCCTTGATGATTTTTACAAGGTCATCGTACAGCTGCTTGCAGTTTTCTGTCTTCCAGTCATAATTTCTCTGATACACCGGGATGACAAAGCGCTTGTCAGAGCCTTCCATGTATTTTACGAATTTACATTCTGAACCTTTCATTCCGTATCATCCCTCCTCGTATTACTGAAGACCGGGATCGCTCCCCAGAGGAGTAATTCCGTTTTCTTTAAGCATTTCATTTATTTCATAAATTGAATTCTCTGCACAGGCTCCCATTACGCATTGATAAACGTATCCTTCGCCCTTCAATGAATTTAATTTAAAGTCAGTTTTACCAAGAAACATTTCAGCCTCCGGCAGTGGCAGCTTTAGTCCTACGCATAACGCCAGAACTGTCTGTACAGATGTTGGATACGCTTCATCATTTCTCAAACGCTGGATGGTCTTTTCTCCTACGAGCGAACGGTCTGCTAACTGTTTATTCGAGAGCTTTCTTTCTTTTTGTAAAGCTACCAGCGTTTCGGCAAAGGAACCGGGATATTTTCGCAGGGCTTCTGACCGACGCTTGGCGTTCTGAATCTGGTCGAGTAGCGTTCGGTTATGCGTGTTTAGTTCAAAGGAATACTCAACCTGATTTTCAACAGGAGCGGCGTTCCGCATGAACTGCGTGTAATACTTCGCCCCTTGATATTTCGATTGATAGCTATACCCCTTCGAGAAAACAACGCAACACTCATCCATGTGTGTGAGTGCATATTCTGACAGTGTCACATTTCCGGCTTGATTCCTCACTATATATTTCTCATTGTTGAGAACGAGGTGACGATCTGTAAAAACAAACTGACCGCTGTCAATTAGTTTCTTAAACTCGCGGTCGAAACAGTAAGCCTTAAACAAATCGGCATAAGGAATAGTGAATGTCTGATTCTTACCCAAGGCACCTGCTTCAAATGAATATCCACGAACATACTGACCATCCACAAACGGATATGCACCTTCGGCTTTGGAATACCCCAGATCCATCAAACGAACCTTTACGGCCTGTCTTGACACATCGAACAGCTCCGCCATTTCATCAATGACATTCTCATAGGCTGCAATGCTCGCATCATCAATCCCGCCATAAGCTGCAAGAAGCTGATTTGCCTTCAAGCACGTCGTTTTCGCAGGCATCAAGATTCTCGGAGCAACGCCTTTGGCTTGCCACTCCATCCAGTCTACAGCCTTCCATTTATCTGAATCAGTTGTGTTTGCAGCTATTTGGCACTGGATAGCTCTTCCAAGATTATCGTTAGCACCTATCATTTTCATCAACACATGATATGGCTGATGACGATACCAGTGAAAACACTCATGTGCCAGCGTAGTGCGCTTTGTTCCTACAGATCTCTCATAGGAAACACGCTGATCAAGGTATACGGTTCCGCGTTTAGCATTGCGAATTGTAATCTTCCTGTGCTTATCGAGAACATTCCCGTTATCAAATATGATTGTCCCAAAATAAGTAAGATCATCCGATAGAGGTACATCCTCGATAACATGTAGCTTCATATCGCTGGCTATCGTCTCGATTGGAACCCTCATCGGTTTATCCAACGCATCCGGACAATACCTTGTCAGGAACTTCTCCGCCTCGTCTTCAAACTGGTCGCTAGAGATAATAGGTACCAGCTCTCCGGACAGGCGGTCATTATCAGATTCCTCTTGCATCTCACAGTTACCAACAGACATGATTCGGAACCCGCTCATATCAATACCAAGAGTGACCTGACAATGAATCTTAAGCCAGCGCTCATTAAAATATCCCTTGTGAGAAGCGGACGGCATTTCGACATCGCATGATGCAATTACATCGAATGCAATCACGCCATCTTCTGGCTGTTCAATATGGATAACATTCTCGATTTCCATATCAACGATCGACAGCCTTTTCGTGTCACCAGAACGTTCCTCTTGAATATAAGCTATGGCTGCGTCCCGTATATCGTCATAACGAGATTGGTCGATCAGTTTCTGCAGTGGACTTTCATCCTGTGCTTCATAGTAGTCCAACCTGCTGTCATTGAGTTCTTTACGAATTTCGCGCCAATTAGGCATGCACTTATCCATGTGTGCGATAAATGTAGCGTCATGCTTTCTTGTGATTAAATGTGTAAGCTCATGTAAAATAATATAGTCAAGGCAGGCATACGGTTTCTGGGCGAGCTGTAGGTTGAACCACAGCTTCTTTTTGCCTGTACTGCAGGCACCCCATTTTGTAACCATATATTTTGTTTGCCAAGAATCACATTTAAGTCCTGTCTGCGCTTCCCACTTAGGCAGACGCTTTTCTATTTCTTCCTTCAGAATCTTTCGATATTCTTCTTTCACATAAGCATCTCGCTGTTTCACGGTACTCTTGGCACTCATGGATAGAATAATATTTTGATTCTGAATCTCGAAGCGGTTCTTTTGATTGTCAGGCTTAAAGACAAGAAAGTACTGCTTTCCCCATATATACATCGTCTCACCTGAAACATATTGCCGCTTTGATGCTCTTGGCTGATCCTGAAATTGCGCGATAGCCCTCTTGATAAAGCCCAGCTGAGTTCTGACATAAGCCTCTATAGCTTTATCGTCCACGGATAAGGGCGCAGAAATTACCACATGTCCATCCGGCGGCTTCACCTGAAGGTGCATATTTTTTATATTCTTTTTTTGCACATCAATTGGGATACCGGAAATGACAATGCGCATTAAAACTCCTCCTGCTTCTCAATGATCTTATAGATGCGCTCCACTTCAGAGTCATCACCCAAAATCTCATAGAGTGCTTTCTTTATTCTTCGTATTACTACCTGATTATCTCTGAACCCAAACAGTGCCTGCTTTTTCACAGCTTTGTGGATTCTGATAGCAAGTTTCTCATCTTCTCCAGTGTTATCATAAATAGCCATGAGGGCCTTACTCTTGCGGATACTTTCCGGATATTTGTCGTTATCCTCTGGGCAATCAACATCCTTGGCCAGCTTTATATATTTCTCAAGCATCTCAGCGTAGTCAAGAACTCCTTGCTTACGCTCTTCAATGAGCTTATCAAGGATTTCTGACATCTTTGCGTAATAGCGTGGATTGACTGTAACCTTTTCGATAACCTTCTTACGGATGTTATTCTCGATTGCCTCTGCTGCACCTTCCTTGTGGCCGCTATCGCCTTCACCGGTAAGTGTCTCACCCTGCTTTGCTACGAAATCCAATAGGGTAAGATCATCAAAATCACCAATCTTCTCTGCATCCGCTGCCGTGATATAGTTATCGATCATCTTTCTCATATCAGGTTCATATGCCTTCAAATCGAGAAAGTCACCACTGACCGTACCGATGGTTTTCTTCAACTCGATGTAGAAAGTGACCTTCTTATCATATTCATTCAATTTGCCAGATGAGATGTCATCAATCAGATATGGTTTTGCTTCTGCGAAGGCTCTGACAAGACTGCTCACAAGACGATAGAGTTTTTCTCTCAGGCGTGCATAAATCTCGTCGCTCTCCTCAGACTGTCCAGATACGCCACAGAAATAATGGATGTACTGGATCTCTCCACGTGGTTCCTCGACGCCTTCACAGAGTTCCTCGACAGCATCATACACTTCCTCAAAATAGGATACCGTAGCATCATGGCGATCTTTGACAAGTCCTTTTACATCCTCCGGATCATATCCTTCAAAAGCGCCGGAAGTATAGTCCTTCATTGCGGTCTGGAGCTGTCCAAACAACTGCTTGTAATCCACGATATAGCCAAAATCCTTCGTATCATCATCAAGACGATTGACTCGGCAGATTGCCTGAAAAAGGCCGTGGTCTTGCATTCTCTTGTCAATGTATAGATACGTGCAAGGAGGTGCGTCAAACCCGGTGAGAAGCTTGTCCACGACGATGAGGAGCTTCATATTCGCAGGCTCCTCTACGAATTTGCGCTTTGCTTCCTTTTCAAATTCCTCCACCTTGACTTGAACCGATCCCGCATTCGGAAGATCAGATGGATCAAGTCCCAGCATCTTCAGATATGTCTCGTATTTAAGGAAAGTTTCTGTATCATCCTCGTCGCTGACGGTGTCAGTTCGCAATTCTCCCTTATTCGGTGTATAGGAAGATACGATGGCGCACTTCTTAAAGCCCATCTGCTGGAAAATTTCGTAATACTTACAGGCCGTAGGAATACCATCGGCTACAAGAATCGCATTGCCGTTTCCATCCATCAGACGCGGCTTCATATTAAAGTCCTGAATGATATCCCATGCCACCTTTTCAAGACGCGAGCGGGAGCTATACACCTTCTGCATCGTGCCCCACTTCTCCTTGAGCTTTGCCTTTGCACGAGAGGAAAGCCCTCTGGTCTTTACGTCGAACCACTGGTCAACACGATCCTGTGAAGACAAATCCTGTGGAACATCGCGGTATTCATAACGAAGATCCAGAACGACACCGTCGGCCACGCCTTCGTTATACTTGTAAGCGTGGATATATGTACCGAAAACCTCAATACTGATCTTCTTATCCCTTTTCAGCAGTGGAGTGCCCGTAAAGCCTATAAATACAGCATTCGGCATGATGGTCTTCATCGCCGTATGAAGCTTACCAGACTGTGTTCTGTGACATTCGTCAACAAACACCACAAGATTTCCTTTTGCCTCGAAATTGGCAGGGAGGGACGCTTTCAGCTCTTCTATGTACTTGTCATAGTCATTCTCTGTCGCTTCACCTCCACGACGTCCAAACTTATGTACCAGCGAGCAAATCAGCGAATCATCATATACATTCAGGCGATTCAGCAAATCTTTACCGCTCTTGGTACGAGCAATATTCTCATCCACACCAGTGAATGTTTTTTCTATTTGCTCATCAAGCTCATCTCGGTCTGTCACGATAAGGACACGAGCATTAAGCTCCGCCCAATGTGTCAGAATCCATTTTGCAAGCCATACCATTGTCAGCGTTTTGCCAGAACCCTGTGTATGCCAAAGAATACCACCCATCGGTTTATCCGGATCTCTGTTTGGATTGTGAAGCTCCGTTCTCAGATTAGTAAGCCTCTGCTGGGTACGCTTGATGCCAAAATACTGATTGTACCGGCATACTTTTTTGATGCCTTTATCAAATACAACAAAATTCATGATAAGGTCGATAAAACGTTCCTTATCGAACATGGCATATATCTGCTTCAGGAGTTTGTTCTCTATGCCTTCGCAGGTTTTACTGATACGAACATCTACCGGATCACGTTCTTCCTCATGTTCTTTGAAACCGTCATCCTTCCATTCCATGTAGAACTTCTCCCCAGTCAGGAGTGTTCCATAGCGCAGTCCTTCAGATTCGTTTCCTGCCATGCAGAACTGTATCGTGGTAAAAAAGCTCTGTATGAATGAATTCTTTTGGTTTGTCAGATTCTGGCGAATACCCTCGGATACAGAGACGCCGCTTCGTTTCAGCTCTATAACTGCCACTGCTATACCATTCAAATAAACAACAAGATCCGGCCTCTTTTCCGATTGCTCAACGACCGTCACTTCCTCAGCGATGGCAAAGTCATTATTCAATGGATTAGCCTCATCAATAAGCTCTACTGTCACCGGAGATTTTTCTGGACTCTCGCTGACAGGAATGCCGTACTTCAAGCGTGAGTACACAGTCTTATTAGCATCATAAACTCCACGCGAAAGATTCCCGGCTTCCTGCTGAAGCTGCATAATAGCAGCATCAATCAGCTTGTCTGCATAGCCCTTCAGTCGAAGGTACTGGCGCAGACGATCTTCCTTGATGTTCTTATTCGGATAATCTGACAGGTTACCAATATACTGGTAGCCCAAGATCTCCGGTTCTTTAAAGAAACGGATCACTCTTTCCTGTGTTTTAATTTCGGCATCACCAATACTCATCTGACAGGCACCTCCTTACACTAACCTGACCTTGCCGGTCAGCAATTCGTCCATCATACCTTGTTTGATTTTTTGATACTTATCTAATTTTTCTTCAAGGACTTCGATTTCATCATTCATATCCGTTAAAACTTTGATAATAGCTTCTCTCTCTGACTTTGCAGGCATCTTGATTTCGAGTTTTCGGACATCAGCTACCGTCAAATTATGCTGTGCTCCAACTTTTTCATTGGAGAAAATCTGCTCTTGTCCGTCCTTGCTAGACAAATACAGCATGCACCAACTTGCCAATTCAGGCTCATACAGTTTTGCAATACCAACCGCTCCTCCAGCGAACGAAGTCTGCTCATTATCAAAGATTGCAACGTTTCCTATGCGCCCTGAAATTGATATCAGTAGACACACCTCATTCAGAAGGATCCTGGGATACTTTTCTGCTACATCATAGGGAATGAAAAAGTCTGTATTGTAATTGATATCAAACGCCTCAAAATCCTTATTTTGAATGAATGGGATGGTTCCAATTTGTGGTGTAGTCACAAGCGACGGCTTAATCTCTGCGCTATAATCAAATCCTGTTTGCTTTGTCACTATATAGCAGAGCCGATCTAGAGTCGTCACTCTCCAGTTTCCATCAAATCCACTTAATCGTTTCTTTCCAGTTACAAGCATTTGCATTGTTCCTTGGCGAATATCTTTTTTCTTACGAATAATTTTTTTCAAATCTATAATTAGTGTATCTATATCCGATAAAACTTCTGCTATTGATTTTTGTTCAGATATCCTTGGACAAGGTAGAACTACTTTTGAAACTTTCTCCTTATTTAGGTTCTGAACACTGCTCCCAGCTGCCATTGCAACATACTGTTTCATTGTCAAACCCGAACTAAGCGCATAATACAAATAGTCTCTATCAAAGACTCTGTCATATTTTTGAATGACGAGCCAACCATCATGAATGCAACCCTCGATATTCATGATATATGGACGTCCATAGCTCATCGAATTAGAGAGAATAAGATCACCTCTGAATACCATTCTAGAACATGAAACTCCCTCTGGTACGATTTTTTCTTCAGTTGATTTTATGAATTTATCTTCCTCACCTACGTCGCCAATTTTTATCCAATTAACACCTTGATCACTTGTCGTCAAAAATGCTTGAATAGGTCTTGGTGAGCCGCCTCTAAAAATCTGTGCATAATTTCCTAACGTGATTACACTCCAATCATCAGGAATATATGTTCTTAAAATTGCATTTACCATTTGAATCCCATCCTTTCAAGATGAGACTTTACCTTTGCCTCATATTCAGTAGTGACTTTGTCAAGCTCCGGCAGTGTATCCTCGTATCTCTCAGAAAGTTCAATAATCCTACTCGTCAAACGATGGGAAATCGCAGTATACAAATCACTGATTCCAAAGAAAATGCTATCAAACCACTTTTTGTTCACAAGCAGATCTAGAATTTCGTTATCTGTAAATTTTTCATATCTTGCCCGGCACTTTTCATCCAGAGCCTTGTTCAGCTCTTTGACAACCTTATTGTAATCTGACACCTTGCCACAAAGATCTAAAGCTGCCTTCAACTGGTTTACGTCATCCTGCAAGCTCTCAGGTATGCATTCTTCTGTACGAATAATACGTAACCGATAGTCAATAGAGCTCTTTGTAATTTTTCCATTTTCGTTGACTGCACTCTTGCAAAGCGGATGCCCCACAAGATACGCTTCCAGCCGCTTCTTTGTATTGACAAACTGGAGATCCATGCGGATCACTTCGAGCTCTATGGTTTCTTCTGTTTCAATCGTGCTTGTCAACTCAACTATTTTGGCTTCGATATCCTTCGCTTTAACTTTCCCGTTCTCAACCACATCAGCAAGAGCAGATTCTTCGTCCGCACTTTCAATCAGATCAGAAAGCCGAACTTCCGTCTCGTCAATAATGCTCTCGGCTTCTTCTATGGCATTCTTCTCTTCACGGAAAAAGGCATCTACTACAATAGATTTCGGGAGCAAACGACCTTCCCATCCGATGACCTTCATTTCACCCTTATTCTTTCCCTGCGTAATCTCTTCCTCGATATTGTCTGTCGCTCTGGCGTTGGTGTAGCCATCCGATTCGCTTATGATAAGCGACACATCATCGTTCATGACCTCATTCCAATAGGCCAGCAACACCTGATATACATCATATTTGTCAATCAGTGTCAGGTGTTCAAATTCGGCAATGATATCTTTAGCAAGACTTACAATCAGCTCTCTTGCAACCACTTCTTCATTAAGGGCAGAAAGAACCGGATATTCTTTTGCCTTCCATGCAGCAAATGCCTCATCGAGTTTCTCACCATACTTCGAGAATTCAGTATTTTTATATATCGTTTGTCGAATACTTTCGTGCTCAACATTCAAGCTGTAGTATTTTTCGCTAATAGCTGACAGCAGCTCTGATTTCAGCGAAGGAAATACTTTCCAGTATTTAGATAGACCATCGATGTCAATCGCAGGAATGCCGCCATGAATATGGGCATAAATATCCTGAATATCCTCCGGATCTGTGGAGTCAATATATCGGGTGATGTTCAGGTTATACTCATTCTTCTTTTCAATTTCATCATTGGGTACGAAACGCGCATACTTAGGATCTGTAGTAATCTGCTCATTAAAGGTAGTAATGATTCTGTAGATATCGCGTTCTCTCAAACGATTCTTATTGCCATCCTTAACATACCCACGGCTAGCATCAATCATAAAGATGCCCTGTCGGTTTGCAGCACCTTCTTTATCAATCACGAGTACACATGCAGCTATTCCAGTGCCATAAAACAAGTTTGCCGGAAGGCTAATAATGCCCTTGATCCAATGTTTCTTTATAATAGTTTCTCTGATGGTAGCCTCTGCATTTCCACGGAAGAGGACTCCATGAGGCAAAATAACCGCAGCCTTACCATTTGACTTTAGAGTTTTAAGAATATGCATAAGCCAAGCATAGTCTCCGTTCTTTTCCGGAGGCATATCCCCATAGCCCTCAAACCGACCATATTCTTTACCGGCAATTCCATCGCGCCAGTTTTTCATGGAAAAAGGCGGATTTGCCACTATGTAATCAAAACGCTCAAGTACGGAGTTATCCGATTTATCCATATACTGCGGATTTGAGAATGTATTACCGCTCTTGATGATAATTTCAGCCTTACGGTGCAGAACAGCATTCATCTTAGCAAGACCAGCTGTTGTGCTTTCTTTTTCCTGACCATAACCCATAATTGGAAATGGCGCTACATCGATAGCTCGAATCAACAAACTACCACTACCACAAGCCGGATCGCATACCGTGGCGCTAGCATCCGTGCAGTGACTAATGCCTACTACATTAGCAAGAATTCTGGAAACCTCTGCAGGCGTATAGAATTGTCCCTTGCTCTTTCCGCTCTCTGTAGCGAATTTACGCATTAGATACTCGTAGGCATCGCCGATGATGTCATCACCTTCTGCCTTGTTTCGAGAGAAGTCAAGTTCCGGACGCTGGAAGATAGAGATAAGATCAGTCAATTTATCGACCATTTCTTTACCGCTTCCCAGCTTCTTCTCATCATTGAAATGAGCAATATCAATAACACCCTTCAGGTCAGTGTTCTCGTCAGCAAGGCGAGCTATGATTTTATCCATGCCCTCGCCGATGTTCTTTTTTCCCTTCAGAGCAATAAAGTCGTCAAAAGAGCAGCCCGTTCGCTTCTCTGGATCTGGATCTTTATCATGTGCCTTATCAAAGACCTTAATGTCTTCATATGCTCCTTTATTCTTAAATTTATCAGTGACATACTTCATGAATAAAAGTGTCAGGATATAGTCCTTATACTCTGAGGAATCCATACCTCCGCGAAGTTTATCACAGCTCGCCCACAGCGATGCATATAATTGCGTTTTCTTGACAGCCATCTTTGTCTGCTCCTTGTCTAATGATTTTCTTTGATTTTCCTCATGAATCAGTCAGCGCTTTTACCGCTCTTAACCCATTCATCAAGTTCGGAAATTTTAAACTTCCACTGTTTCCCGATTTTTTGAGCAGGCAAATCTTCTTTGCCATTTCTGATCCAGCTACGAAGAGTGACTGTTTTGATTCCTAAATATTCCGCAGCTTCATCTATGCCTATCCATTTGTCATTCATGATTTCTTCCATGCTCTCACCTCGTAATTTGAATCTGAATACAACCCATCTATTTTATTATAAATCATAAATATGTTTTTTCAATAGTTTTCTGTTATTTGTTGATATTATTTTTTATTTGTGCGTTCTCAAATTTCCATGCCGGACACAACTATGTCCGGCCTTTTTTTGCCCTTTTTTCAATGTAAAGCTCATCTTGGCCTTCTCGTTTCTGCCCATCAGCACTGCAAAAAACGGACATGCCTGTGTCTGAGGTTCCGATCCCTAAAAATGGCATACTTGCTTTAGCACGTGGGAGCCATCTGCGCAGGGTGTTTCCGGTTCCACGTGACTACCGACGACAATCAAATACTGTACCGATCACCGGAAGTGAGGCGCAGCCGAAATGGAGTAATCCTTCGGTATGCCCTCACGCCTGTGGTCTGGTTTTGCATGTCTGGAGCTCTCCATTTCGGCAAAAGCCGAAGGAGGGCTTTCATTATGCAAAACAATGACAATCAGAAGACTTACTTTATTTACGTTCGCAGCACCGGCGAAAAGGTCCCGGTCACCAAGGAACAGCACAATTCATTTTATAAGGAAACCGACCGCATTCGCCACAAGGAGCAGGATCACGGCAGGTGCATGTGCCCATATCGCTTCATATGGAGATGCGATGGCGACTGCCTTGACTGTGAATATCACGCTGCTGGAGACATCACCTCTCTGGATCAGCCTCTCTCAGATGGCAGCGGCACCCTTGGCAGCTATATTTCCGACCGCAGTAAACCTATGGAGGAAGTCTTCGCCGATCGTATGCTGTTGGGGCAGCTTTTTGCCAGACTGCGTGAGCTCGATCCGGATGCTGATACCATCATTCAGTGCTGGCTTGATGATTACAAGATCTCAGATCGTGCAATCGCTGAAAAGCTCGGTCGCCCGCAGCGTACCTTCGCTGATCAGATGAAGAAGATCCGCACGGAGCTCCGTAAGGTCCGTGGCCATTAATCCTACATATCGTATGTAGCAATTCATCCCTCTTGGCATGCCATCAACCGATGCCCGGAGGGATTTTATATTTTATCAACTTTTCTCCGCTCAAATCCGCCACTCATCCCCAGTGGAAGGTGTAAGGCACGAAACAACAAGCCTTAACCATCACAGAAACGGAGGTAAAGCAAATGAAGAAGCCCTACTTCGATTCAGGCGGTAACGACACAGAGCTGATTGCAGTACTGAATGCAATCTCCCACGTATCCGCAAGAATGGCGAGAAACATGACAATCCTCGCACAGCAAAGACAATCAGAAAAAGGAGAACGTCGCTATGAGCAAAATGAGCGATATGGCTATGACCATCGAAGAGCTGCGCAGTGCAGCCGCTGCTATTAATGAAGCAGCCAACTGGTTAGCAGAACAGTTTGGTGGCACTGCTGACAGCGCACCTGTCGGGAAGCCTGCTGCCAAGGAAGAAAAGAAACCGGAGCTGAAGCTTGAGGATGTACGAGCTGTCTTAGCAGAGAAGTCCCGTGCCGGGCATACCGCTGCTATCCGTACATTACTTCAGAAGTATGGTGCTTCCAAGCTATCTGCTGTTGATCCGAAGCACTATGAAGCCTTGTTAAAGGATGCGGAGGTGCTTGACGATGCCACCTAAAGGACACGCTATCTTATCTGCTTGCTCTTCGGACCGCTGGCTCCACTGCCCGCCTTCCGCAAGGCTCTGCGAAACATACGAGGATAAAGGCAGCAATTATGCTGCGGAAGGCACTGATGCTCACGAGCTTTGTGAGTACAAGCTAAAGACCGACTGCATCATCATTGCAGATGGCACCTTGAGAATATGCGATTACAAGCATGGTCTTGGTGTACTCGTAGATGCGACTGACAATCCTCAGATGAAATGCTACGCGCTCGGTGCTCTGGAGCTCTTTGATGACATCTACGACATTGATAACGTCAGCATGACCATCTACCAGCCAAGGCGTCAGAACATCTCCACCTTTGAGATTTCCAAGGATGAGCTGTACAAGTGGGCGGATGAAGTGCTGAAGCCGACCACAGATCTTGCCTTTGCAGGAGACGGGAACTTCCTCTGCGGCGAATAGTGTGGTTTCTGTAAGGCCAAGCACAAATGCCGTGCCAGAGCCGAGGCCAATCTCACACTGGCTCAGTACGATTTCAAGCTCCCAACTCTTTTAGAGGATTCGGAGATTGAATACATCCTCTCCCGTGCAGATGAATTAGTCGCCTGGGCATCTGATATCAAGGAATACGCTCTGCAGCAGGCCATCAGCGGAAAGGAATGGAACGGCTGGAAGTTAGTCGAAGGAAGATCCAACCGCAAGTATTCCAATGAGGAAGCAGTCATCCAGGCAGTTACGGATGCCGGATTTGATCCATATGAAAAGAAGCTCCTTGGCATCACTGCCATGCAGAAGTGTCTTGGAAAATCCAGATTCGATGAGCTGCTTACCGCCTATATCGAAAAGCCCCAAGGTAAACCGACGCTCGTGCCGGAGAGCGATAAACGTCCGGCAATGAACAATGCCAAAACTGATTTTATGGAGGAAAATTAAATGAACAAGAATGTAAAAATCAACAATCCTATGAAGGTAATCACTGGTCCTGACACTCGTTGGTCTTATGCGAACGTCTGGGAGCTGAAATCCATCAATGGAGGTACTCCGAAGTACAGCGTATCTCTGATCATCCCGAAGTCTGATACCAAGACCATCGCCAAGATTGAAGCTGCCATTGAGGCCGCTTACAAGGAGGGCGAGGCCAAGCTCAAGGGCAATGGTAAGTCCGTACCTGCCCTCTCTGTCATCAAGACGCCCCTTCGTGATGGTGACATGGAGCGTCCGGACGATCCGGCCTTCGCCAATGCCTATTTTGTAAATGCCAATGCAACCTCTGCTCCTGGCATCGTGGATGCAGACCGCAATCCAATCCTTACTCGTTCCGAAGTCTACTCTGGTGTATATGGTCGCGCCAGCATCAGCTTCTATGCCTTCAATAGCTCTGGCAATAAGGGTATCGCCTGCGGTCTTAACAATCTGCAGAAGATTCGTGACGGTGAGCCTCTTGGTGGCAAGGCATCTGCTGAGTCTGATTTCGCATCTGATGAAGATGACGATTTCCTGGATTAATGGAGGTGGCGACTATGGAAATGTTACAGACTATTCTCGTTGTTGTTCTTCTTGCAATCTGGCTGTTGTTCAGTGTGGTATTCCTTATCATTGCAATCCAGAATCTCATCAATGATCACAAACGTGAGATTCGCGAACAGGAAAGTGCTAAGCGCGATCTTGAATATCACGAAGCTCGCATGAATTTTTACGAGAAGACAAACTAATCTATCGAAAAAGAATCCAAGGAGGTGGTGGGAGCATTCTCACCATCTTTTTGGTAGAAAGGACAATCACTGACGACCTTTTATATTCTTACCGGAATGCCCTTCATCAGAATATTCTTCTACAATCTCCATATCTTGAAATTCTGCATATTTTCTTAGCTTGGTCCTTCTGTGCATCAAGACTATAGCCATCAACCTGAATAGCCGTAGATACACGAGTATATATGTAACATCTTGTTTTCTTCTTCAATAATCTCACACTCCTATTTCGGTAATACTAATGGCGAATTTTTCAATAATCCTACAATAACAGAGTTGTATTTGGCTATTCCGTAATCCTCAACGATGCTTGTTATTCTAGCCCCGGCATCCTTGGAAGAAGCACCACACAGAAAGACTCTCTCATCCGTCGTTCCATAGTCCAGCACGATAAACCGATCATGGAATATACCACCAGTCTTCTTCATTGACAGTTTTACAGTTGGATATTCCTTACGGAAATCCATATATTCTATGTTGTGAAGTTTATTATTCCCAACATTATCGCTAAATAAAATAATATTTACTCCTGTCGGAGAATTCTTAAGATGTACCAGCGTTCTTAAACCAATGTAATTATCAACCACATATATTGATGACTTTGCCTGCCTGTAAATAGACTCGTAAACCTCATCCGCACTACTAAATTTTGCATTAAACATAAGCCATTTTTCATCATCATCTGAAATAAAACTGTTCATCATATCCGCAAGTTCAGATTTCGTCACTACATCCTTCAAGCCTTCTGCAACATCAGAAATCTGTTTTTCAAGAGATATCATATCAGAATTGATTTTACTAATTTCAATTCTGTTGTTAGCAGTCTCCATGCTTAACTGAAGTAATTCTCTCTGTCCGATTAAATCACGATTTTCTAATATGTAATCTTTCATTCTTTTAAAAGTTCTTACCAAAGCAATGCTTTGTCTTACCGCCAATTCTCCTTTTAGCACCGTCATTAACATATATACACCTTGTTCCGTAAAAACATAAGGATTACTACGGGATTTGCTGCTTATATTTGCGGTCACAAAATGTGACCGCAAATATTCAACTTCATTATCAGATAATTGAAACATCATATCGTTCTGAAATCTTTCAATATTTCTTTTTACCTGCTGATTAAAAGCCTTAAGTTCATATCCATATACTTCAGCTAAATCTGCATCTAATAACACTTTAGTTCCTCGAAATTCATATAATTTTTTCTTCATAAATTCTTCATTGATTTCAATTACCGCAATTTCTTCTTTCCTTTTATCTTCTGCCATAAAACCCTCCATACCTTTTGTATTTAAAAAATCATCCGCAAATCTCATATGAACATACTGCTGACGTAAGCAATATGTTCTAATTTCCATTTTCTTTTATCTTGTCATAATACGCTTTATATCTGTAAATCGTTCTCTCACTGACATTATTCCTTCTTGCAATCTCTATCATAGTCATTCCGCTTTCATAACCGGCAACAAAATCGTTGTAAATTGCCATCCATTTTGCATTGTGCTTCTGCCTTCCGCTTAATTTACGATTTTTATAATATTCCAATTCTTCACGTAACTCAGTGTTTTCATTTTCTAATTCTTCAATTCTTTTTAATGCTTCCTCAAGTGTTATAACCTTCTGCACTTCATTGCTCCCCCGTTTATGTCATTTTCGTTTTGTCTTTATTATATATTGCTAATCAGTATTAGTCAATTTGATTTTGTCATACAGAAACACTTTTCATATTCATCATGTAAATAAAATACCGCTGATATCTTTTGCAAGCTATGTCTTTCCATAAACTCTCTGCCTGAATATTCCTAATCAACTCGTTTAGATCCCATTTTTGTTTTAAAGCCGGTCCATATTTTAGAATCAGGGATGTTATTACATCTGCACATCTCTCAAAGGCAGCATTCTCTTTTGCATCTTCATAATTGCTAATAAAAAAGTCTTATCTGGCATACTCCTTATGGGGTGATTTATATGGATGAAAATATTATCAATCACCTTGACATTACTAAATTAAAAGAAAATAGACAAAAAATTATAGATATTCTAAATTATTTATACGATTTAGAATCAGCAATATGTAAAGATGATCCATCTGCATTTGACTTAATCAATAATGATGATAATAAATTGGGAACAAACAAATATGCTGATTTTATAGAAATGATTATTGATGCCAATGCTATTTTAATAAAATTTAATAATATTCTCACACAAAAAAATAGGGTGAATTTTCACCCTATTTGATAATCGCTATCTGTTTTTCTGATTTTATTTTACATTCTGCCTTAATTGTTGATTTCTCATATTCCTCATCAATTTGTTGCCATAAGCCAGATATAACAATTAATCCTTTATGCCCTGTGTCATAAATTCTACTACGTTCTTTTCTAAATAGTTCTTCATTTTCAAATACTAAACGCAGGTAATATCTATTATTAGGCAAAAATGGGAAATTCATTATAATTGCCTTTTCATTATTTTCATAACGAAAAAAGTTACATTCAACTAAATGATAGCCCATAATTCCATCTTCGTACTCTGAATAGCTTCTTACATCCGCTAATATGTCTTTTATTTTTATTCCATTATATTCATCATTTGGTGGTGTATTCGTTGCCATTTTATATATTTCTTTTATGGTTTTTAACCCCTTTTTTCCAAATGTTTCTTCACCACTTCCAGTTCTTCCACTAATGCATGTTTTCTTTTTAATAGGTTCTTTTTCTAAATCAATTAATACATCAGGAAAATTGAATAAATTTGCATCATATTCCGTATTATCAAAATGATTATATATTGATCCACAACTACCATTATGTGACGGCTTTCCAGATGCTTTAAAAAATGCTGAACTTGGATGTTCTGGATTATATATAAACATTCTTGCCTCACAATATGGATTTTTGCAATAGCAACGTACCCCTTTATATTGCACAATGTCAGAAGCATTAGCATAAATTATTTTTGTTCTTTTTTCATCTTCAAATGCATAATCCATTACTATTTCCTCCTTATCATCTATTACATTAATTATAGCCACAATATTTTTTACATGCAACGATACAAAGCAGATTAATAATTAATTTTTTATAAAATCCGATATCTTATATTAAATGCTACTTCGATGGATAGCATCTTCACCAAGATTATGGAATATTTTCCCAACTAAAAAAACAGACGCATCTCTGTATCTACTAATTTCATTTTTTCTTAGTAAAAATATTTAGGCGTGAATTTAAATTTCACTACCTAATACGCTTACATATTCAATTAATGCACATCTTGTTAATTGTGCTGTAGTAAAAATATTTATTCCTTTGCAAAATTCCTTTCATTGTTCTATTAGTTGTTTTGAAATAATCATCAAATATGTAACCATTTCTTTATCAAAATCATTCTTTATGTGCTCTATTATACCCATATACATATCTTTTTCATTTATATATTTGTTCATATAATTAATTAATGCCACTTCACATAATACTTTTTTATCATACAAGCTTGTTTTTATTACATCTTTCCAGCACTGCATTACACTTGTAGGAATTTTTATATAAAATGTTTTAGTATCATCATTTATATATCTCCTTACCTGTGCCATTGCTTCTCCAGCCTTTTGCTGTTCTGCATTAACACTAACCTTATTTTTATATGCTTCCACCTGTTTACTTAGCTTCGCATTTTCTTCTGTCAATTTTTTTCTCTTCATTGAAATTTTGAAATTCCTTATATTCCATCTTCGTTATTATTTCTTCATTATCTAAAACAATACGATTTAATTTATATGCTGTCTGATCTAATACATAACCAATTTTTTGATTTCAACGGTGCCATTTATTCCGATACCGGTGAAATCATCGAGTTTCATGACAGAAAGCTGGATGCTCTGGAGGATATCATTGAATCCTCCAATGGCAAACCTGTCCTTGTAGCCTACTGGTTCAAACACGACCTCTCACGAATCAAAGAGCGTTTTGATGTGAGAGAAATATAGTCCAGCAAGGACATCACCGACTGGAATGCCGGAAAAATCCCGGTCGCAGTCATCCACCCTGCATCCGCCGGTCATGAACTCAATCTACAGGCTGGCGGTTCCACCCTTATCTGGTTTGGGCTGACATGGTCACTGGAATTATATCAGCAGACCAACGCCCGCCTTTGGAGACAGGGACAAGCCTCCAGAACCGTGGTGATAGAGCATATCATCACAAAAGGAACCATTGATGAGCGTATCTTGAAGGCTCTCTCCAAGAAGGAGCTGACACAAAACGCCCTTATCGATGCGGTAAAAGCAAACCTATGACAGTCTTTGACAAAACACGACAATCCGTGCAAATCCGAGGGAAATAAAACAACTCGGAGGTAAAGCATGAACGCAAAAGAATATTTATTACAGGCTCGCTATCTTGATGAACACATCACCTCAAAGACTCAACAGATTGCATCCTTAAATGATCTTGCTACCAAATGCACTTCTACTATTTCAGATATACCGAGAAACCCCAACCATGGTGGCTCCAGAATGGAAGATGCCATTTTGAAAATCATTGATTTGGAAGATGGCCTGAAGAAAGACATCGAAAAGCTTGTAGATTTAAAGAAAGAAATCATGGGTGTTATCCATACTGTTCCCAACGTAGAATACCAAATGCTACTGGAAAAACGCTATCTCTGCTTCATCACTTAGGAACAGATAGCAGTGGATCTGAATTATTCTATACAGCACATGCCCTGCTTCAAAAGACCTACACCACCGACTTTCTTAACAAGACCAGAGTTAAAAATAACGGGCTTGTTCCTCAATACTATGTAGAAGGCGACCACGAAGCCATTATTCCAAAGGACATTTACCTGCAGGTACAAGAAGAACTTGTCCGCAGACGAGTGGTAAAAACCAGTGCCAATAACAAAAAACGAAGCTATAGCTGCAACCACTGCTTCTCACAAATCGTCATCTGCGGTGAATGCGGTGAAATGTTCCGAAAGCTTCACTGGAACAACCGTGGCGTCAAGTCCATTGTCTGGCGTTGCATCAGTAGGCTGGAGTCCACAGGTTTGGAATGCCACGCTCGAACCATCAATGAGCTGGTTCTTCAATATGCCGTTGTCAAAGCCATCAATCAAATGCTTGGTGACAAAAGCAATTATCGGGCGCAGCTCCAGCTTAACATTGCCGCAGTTATCCGGACATCACAGGCAACAGCCATTGACAGCATTGACGAAAAGCTGATGGCGCTGCAACAAGAACTGATTCAGAAAGCCAACAGCAAAGAGGACTACGATGAAATAGCGGATGAGATCTTCAGGCTCCGAGAACTTCGCCAGAAAACAACCGTCGATACTGCTGCAAGAGATGAACAAATAAAAAGAATTAACGACCTGCAGGATTACATTTCGCAGCAGACCGCCCTCCTTACAGAATTCGATGAAGCATTGGTGCGACGCTGGATCAAGCAGATCACCATCTGGGATGACCATATCACCGTCGAACTGAAATCCGGTGTTAGTATCGATGTTGATGCATAAGTCCCATAGACGCATGAAACCCTCTATATGGCTGACAAAATTCATTTCATTACGAGTAGTCAGAAAATCAAGCATTATTAAAATAGCCCCACCACTGGATTTTTTACTCCGGTAGTGAAGCTTTTTTTTACTTAGAAGGCATCTGATATTTCCTGTGAATAAACTCAATGATAATATCCTTAAAGGCATGGACGATTTCTATTATGACATCATCACTTACCATTTTGCTGTTCTCAGTAACCAATGCAACTTTCGCTGTATCGATTTTCTCTTCTGCACCTTGAACTTTCTGAATGATCTTGTCTGTCTGCGCTTCCGTCATACTGTTCTTCTTTTCTTCTGTCATTTGAATGACCTCCTTATCTTTGATAAGGTTATTCTAGAGCTTTTTCATTAATTTCATTAAGAACGAAAATCAGGATTTTTATTTGCCTGTCTTAACGCTGTGTATATTTCTTTAACATATCTAATTCTTTTGTTTGTCCAGCTCTTATCCGATACAAATATCTGAAAAACATCATACTCTTCCATTACCAAAGCCCAATCCTCAACGGTCGTATTCTCAACAAACCATTTCCTGATATTAGTTCCTTGATAAGTCATACGCATCAACATTGATGATACTGTCACTAGTGCTTCTCTGTATCGAGCTTCATCCGTTTCTGATAAGTCCAGAAATGATGATACAAACTTTTCTCGGATAAGAATCATACGACTGTCTGTATGAATTATACCTCCCGTATATTGAGGCGGTAGTTCAGATATCAAGCCTACCGATCCGCAGAACAAAGAACATTTTCGTTCTACATCTTCAATATATTTTTGACCTGTCCTATCCATTTCAACTGCAACGTTATAGTAAAAATCAAAAGCATACTTCCATGCAAGTGTATATAAGGCTAAAGAACCAAAAACCATACCTTCTGGTCCTTCCTCAGATTTTTCTTTCATGGTACGAATAACATCATCATATTCATTAGCATATTCGATGAAGATTTGTTTTGTAAAATTTTTACTCAATATTCTATTGTCTGTAATTGCAGAAACAAGCCTCATATCATGAACATTATTTATCTCCCAGTATTGAAAATCATTAAACTGATAACCTTCTATTTTTTCTTTAATATCTTTCATATTCGGTGAAAGCAGACCATCCAGTTCAATTCCAATTTGTTCTTTCCGTGTTAGATATTCTTGCATACGGTAATCATTTATTTTTTGAACCGTCCGTTGATGTAACATTCTCTCATCATCTAATTCTGGAGATGTCATATGAGCTCTCAGTGAACTCTTCTTTGCCGTCGAATCATAGGCAAATTTACAACATTCAAACAATATTTGCATTACTAAATCATCGAGGTCAATTCTATCTTCAAGCAAAAAAAATATATACTTATCAGGAAGCGTGCCCGTGATAACTTGTTTTATTGTCTTAAATACTTTTTTCATTTTATCGTTCAACACGCTAATTCACTCCTGCTTTTACAATCTACATTACAAGAAATCTGCTCGTTTGCTATCTGAAGATACAATAAGTTTATTACTATGTAATGCAATTATGCGATTAAACTTCTTGACCAGCTCTCTATCTGCCATACGATAATCTACATTATTGATTTCGTCACTTCCTCTCGCTATTAAAAGCATATGTTTTGGGCTAATTGGAAAATAATAACCATTCATATTATGAGCTTCCACATAAGATATATGTTGAAATGAAGGATTATCTGAAGTTATAAACTTCCCTGCATCTGAATACGCTTCAAATAATATAATCTGGCAATTCTCTACCGCTTTTGCTAAAGCAGTATGATAGAAGCCACCTTTCTCTTTATAGAACATTCTATATAACTCTGTAAACCATACAGCATCCATCATTTCATCAATTTCATCACTTCCTCCGAACGTACTTTTTAACAGTTTACTCATCCTTGTATATACACCTGTTGCATCAAACCGAGGACTTCTACACAGCATCATAAAAAAGAACTCCATTATATCTTTTGCAGCGACTTCAGAAATTGTTCTTACACCCCCGGCTTCAGGGTTTGGCGCTATCTTGTGAACTTCGTTAATAAATGTATGTAGGATGCTTTCCCACTTCGATTCAAAAATATTACTGAATGAATCTTCTAATAGATAGCATCTCATATCATCAAAACGATTCAATAGTGCTTTCTTTCTTGCTGTTGTTCCATCATCATAATAAAAATCCCATTTATCGATATCAAACAAATGCTTGTAAATGCTCTTTTTTGTCTTGATAATACTATATCCTAGTTTCCCGTAAACAGGCTTTGAGGAATTACTTCTCATTGAATTGTAAATTTCATCAACAAAATAATTGTAAACCTTTGGGCACTTTCTTGCTAAATAAAACTGTCTGAAACTAATCGTATATAAATGAGGCTCCCAGAGAATTGCTTCCCTAGTGCTACCTTCTCCATTATCCATACCATTCGTGTAATAATAAACTCCGTCAAATTTCTTATTCGGCTCTTTACTTGTCTCAACTTTAGTCTCCCAAGCCTTCAAATATATTCTTGGGACAAAATGTTGATTTTTCGTTGGCATGTGAGTTCCACCTCCTGTTATCTATTCCACTGCAAGTCTATCCCTTAGTATCGAGTGGCCGGAACTGCGTCAGCCTTGTTATCCATATCACTGCCACAACACACGACATCTAATCCACAGCCTAAACCCTACCGCAATTTTCCGGCCATCCACTTTTCAGCACTTGATTTTATTTCCTTGACAGCAAACATACCGTCTCCACATGCCCCGTATTAGGAAACATATCCACACAGCAACACTTCTCCACCTTATACCCTCTCTCCTGCAAAGTAACAAGGTCACGGGCAAGCGAAGTAGGCTTGCATGAAATGTACACCATTCTGTCAACACCATAATCAATAATCTTTTCAAGTGCCTTAGGATGGATTCCATCACGAGGTGGGTCAAGTACGATGAAATCAGGCTTAATCTCAATATTATCAAGTGCCTTTAAGACATCATCTGCAATGAACTCACAGTTAGTAAGACCATTCTGGGCTGCATTCTTCTTGGCAGCCTCAACAGCTTCCTCAACAATCTCAACACCGATGACTTTGCTGGCAACAGGAGATAACATCTGTGCAATCGTACCCGTACCAGTATACAGGTCATATATAACCGGCTTGCTGCCAGCCACATCCCCAAATCCCCCAGAAAGCACATACTCCCTCGCCTTAGAATAAAGCACTTCTGCTCCAAGAGAATTGGTCTGAAAGAATGAGAACGGAGTTATCTTGAAACGCAGTCCAAGAAGCTCCTCTTCAATATAATCCTGACCATACAGAAGCTCAGTTTTCTCGTTAATTACTGCATCTGCAAGGCTGTCGTTAAATGTATGGAGAACACCTGTAAGAGTGCCCTTATATTCAATTGATGCCAGGCGATTTACAAGCTCTGTGAAATCATGCTCAATCTGAGTTGTTGTAACGATATCAACAAGAATCTGCCCTGTCTTTACAGATTTTCTTACAAGAAGATGACGCAGATACCCCTCGTGGCTTAACTTGTGCTGGAAAGGAAGCTCCTTCTCTATTGCATAATCCTGAACACATGTAAGAATCTTTCTGTAATCCTCATCAATAATCTTACATTCTGTAACAGGAACGATATCGTACATGCTGTTTCGTTTGTGAAGTCCGAGTGCAAGTGGACCGTCCTTATACTCATCACCAAATGAAAACTCCATCTTGTTACGGTATTCCTCTGTGACCGGACTTCCAATTATCCCCTCAAATGGAAGCTCACCTGAAACAACTTCACTAAGAAGCTTCTCCACCTGTGCGCTCTTAATCTTTAACTGTTCCTCGTAAGCTACTGTCTGGTAAGTGCAGCCACCGCATTTGCCAAAATGTGGACATGCCGGGCTGGTTTCAAGCGGACTCTTCTCAACAACTTCCATAAGTCTGCCTTCGCAGTGTCCTTTTCTTTTCTTATTCACGCAGAATCTGACAGTCTGTCCAGGAATTGCGTTCTTGACGATTGCCTTTTCCTTCTGTCCGTCCTCATCTGTCACCCACACTGTCGCCTTGTTAGGGAAATCAACCTTTTCAACTTTACCTTCGTATACGCTTCCTTTTTTCAATCTATACTCCATTCCGCACATGAATTGTGCCTGTTATTAACATATTAATAGTTTCTGGCAGCACTTATTCACATAACGGCATACCTTGTATAATTTTATCAGAAAAATGTGCTAAAGTATAGTAGTCACATTTACTCAACCACGCTGGCATTCTTTGCCTGCACTGCAGAATGTATTCTTTCAAGTACCTTGTCACACAGCCATGTATAAGCAGCCCCGGCAGCATTCAGTCCTATACGTAATGCAACCGCATAAGGCATTCCAAAAAGTCCCGCCGCAATTGATAATGCGCCAAATGTATTAAAAGCTGTCTGCCATGCATAACCAGCGGAATATCCGACTCCGATACCACCTATCATGCCTATATACGGATACATTGATTCTGGCAGTACTATATACATCACTGCAAAAATCGCACATCCAACAACATTAAACAATGCCCTGTTTCCAATTCTCTTATCAACATCTTTAGAAAACGGCAGACACACTGACATGCACGCAATTCCAATCCACATTGCCCTAGGCAGTCCCATCAGTGAAACAATCAGCATAGCGCTTGATACGATAAATGTAAGCTTAATGTACCATCTTGTCCTTGCTGAATTAATATTAAATTCCTTAAACAAATCCCAGAATGTTCTTCTATATGGTCTGTTCCTCTGATTCTTATAGAAAATAATCATGCATACTAACATCCCGGCAAGCAGTCCCACAACTCTCATCATATATTCATGCCCTGTGACATCATATCCCTGTAGCAAAAGATACCCAAGAACGAATGTTGAATGATTATACATAATTACATTGTGACATCCCATTATCATAAGAAGCATAATACACACAACATTTATTACAAATGCAGCAACTGGCGGTACCATATTGGAAACCCTCGGTCCTGCTATCAATATTGCATATATTCCCATTATTGAAATCAACCCATGTGATGTCTTAATTCCAAAATCCGCCTGTCTTAATACCAGCACCGCAAGAAGCACTGTAACTCCGACAACACTGTTATTATTCCCCAGCAGCTTACTGAATACTGTAACTACTGCAACGCAGAATATCATAACCAGATACACCTTGAAATTATATATAAAAATATGTCTTCTTTTCTCTTTAGAATCCTGTGTGTTCTTAATAAGCTGTTTTGAACCAGCCGAGCTTAACTGTAACTCCTGATAAAATGTCATAAATTCCTGCTTTCCTTTCCTCCCCTTAAATTTTGCTTAATGACAGGGTTGAGTAATATAACACTGATTACACCCCTATGTCAATTAAGAAATAATTAAATATTATGCAATAAAAAAAGCCACAACCACTGACATATCCTAATGGACATATCAAGCCGGCTGTGGCTTTCAATCATATCGCACTTATTACATTACTTCTCGATGTCTTCATCCTCGAAATCATCGTCAAAATCTTCGTCTTCGAAATCTTCATCATCGAAATCATCTAAATAATCTGGTGTAAAATATCTGTATACAGCATAAGCGATACCAGCAACTGCTGCAACTGCACCAACGATAGCAAGAACAGCTATGATAATTGTGCTGCACTTCTTGCAGCATTTCTTATCTTCATCTTCCTTCTTGCTAATAAGTTCTCCTAATTTAGTAGCTGCGATAAGCTCATCTAATTTTTCTTTACTCATAACAATATCTCCTTTCATACCACGGATTTAATAAATGTATTATAGCATAGCGTTAAACATTTGTCATTATAGTTTTTTAAGTCTGGCAAATCCTGCCAGCATTTTCTTCTGTCCGTACTCTGCAAATTCAACTGTTACCATATAGTCTCTTGCTGAATCCTCTATAGCAAGTACCTTTCCTTCGCCAAATTTCACATGGCTCACCATATCACCGACACTGTAGCCAAGTCCGCCTGAAGATTTTGCACTTATATCTGCACCTCTTGCAGCACCTATTACATTTCTTGAAGATAAGCCGCTTCGTGTAGGCACTCCTGCATAAGCACTTCTTACAGAATCTGCCGGAGTCTTTCTCTTTTCTGGTTTCTTAAGGTCAAATAATTCCATAGGGTCTTTTCCAAATCCCGGATTAGAACCACCATTTATCTTAACCTTTCTTGAACTATATGTTCCTGCTGCCCTTCCACCTGGTGTGCCGCTTCCGTAGCTGCTAAGAATTGATCTGGCTGTTGCACGCATGTTAATGCCTGTTGTATCCGGCTCATCTGATGTCCCGCCATATGCAATCCTGCCTTTAGCATACCCACTGGAATTGTTTTCTATGTGCATATATTCCTTAGGAATTTCATTAATGAATCTTGAAACCTTATTCATCTGTGTTTCACCACGCACCATACGCGACTTGGCACTTGTAAGATTAAGTATTTTCTCTGCTCTTGTTATTCCAACATAGCACAGTCTTCTCTCTTCCTCAATCTCAGTTGAATCATCTGACACAATTGTCATATAGCTTGGGAAAAGTCCGTCCTCCATTCCTGTCATGTACACAATTGGGAATTCCAGACCTTTTGCGCTATGAAGTGTCATAAGCATTACATGAGGCTCTGACTCATCAAGATTATCAATATCCGCTATTAAGGCAACTTCTTCAAGAAGTCCTGAAAGTGTAGGCTCTTCGCCTGCTTCCTTACAGCCCTCCTCATAGCTTACAACCTTATTAATGAATTCATCCAGATTCTCGCGTCTTGCCTCAACCTCTTCCACCGTTTCATTCTGTGAAAGGCTCTCGATATATCCTGTATCCTCAATTACAGCCTCAGCAAGCTCCTTTAATGACATGAATTCTTCCTTGGCACGCAGTCTTCCAATAAGGTCAACAAATGGCTCTAACTTGGAAAGTGCCGCATTCTTTATTGTGTCAATATCCTTTGCATTGACAAGTGCTTCCCAGAAGGTAATATCATTAAAATCTGCATATTCCTGCAATCTGTCAATCGTAGTATTACCAATTCCTCTCTTCGGAACATTTATAATTCGCTTAACCGCCTGACCATCAAGACCATTATCAATAGTTTTAAGATAAGCAAGAATATCTTTGATTTCCTTTCGCTGATAGAAATTCTGTCCGCCATATATCTTATATGGAATGTTGTGAATCATCAGCTTTTCTTCCAGGGCTCTTGACTGTGCATTAGTTCTGTAAAGAATGGCAACATCATTATAATTCCAGCCATCCCTTACATACTCTGCAATACCACTCGCAACGCCTTCTGCCTCATCATATCCGTTCTCATACAGAGTATAATTGACCTTCTCGCCCTCTCCGTTATCAGTCCATAGTGACTTGCTCTTTCTGCCAATATTATTACTTATCACGGCATTTGCAGCATTAAGAATAGTCTGCGTCGAACGGTAATTCTGCTCAAGCTTTATAACCTTAGCGCCTGTGAACACATTTTCAAAGTTAAGAATATTATAAATGTTTGCTCCACGGAACTTATATATAGACTGGTCATCATCACCAACCACACATATATTGCCATACTTTGCTGCAAGCATTGCAACAAGCTTAAACTGTGATGTATTAGTATCCTGATACTCATCGACCATTATATATCTGAATCTGTCCTGATAATGCTCAAGTACCTCTGCATCACTCTGAAACAGCTCAACCGTCTTGAATATCAGGTCATCAAAATCAAGTGCATTGTTAAGCTTAAGCGTCTTCTGATATTCTCTGTATACGCCCGCAATTCTTCTAAGATTATAGTCGTTACCTGCCTCAAGCTCGAACTCATCAGGAGTCTTTAACTCATCTTTAGCAGATGAAATCTTACTCATAATTGCACGCTCTTTAAGCATCTTCGTATCTATATTCATCTTCTTACATATATCCTTGATTACAGACTTCTGGTCGTCCGTATCATATATCGTAAAGTTATTATCGTATCCAATTCTGTCTATGTATCTTCTTAAAATTCTCACGCATGTTGAGTGGAATGTACTTACCCATACAGCCCCTGCACCCTGTGCCACAGTAGTCTCAACTCGTTCTTTCATCTCTCTTGCAGCTTTATTAGTAAATGTAATTGCCATAATATTATATGGGTCTACTCCGCATTCTTCTATTAAATATGCAATTCTGTTCGTAAGCACGCGTGTCTTTCCAGAGCCTGCCCCGGCAATAATAAGCAGCGCACCATCTGTATATTTAACTGCCCTTTTCTGGCTGTCATTCAAATCTTCTAATCTCATATATCCACCTTCATGCAAATGTGAAATCTATATCCACCTTATTTCTGCCAACTACCACATTATACAAAAACAACGGGATGTTGCCAAGCCAATATGACAACATCCCTGATTGTTATTTATTAAATTCACATATTACTAATTGTCAGATTATGCAAGCTTTGTTCCACAGTTAGAACAGAACTTAGCGCCATTAGTTGGTGTTCCACAGTTAGGACAGAACTTAGGTGCTGTGCCACCTGACACATTTGCATTATTATTCATTGCAGTATTCATGTTATTCATCATCTGCTGTCCAACCTGCATTCCCATCTGGAGCTGCATCATATCACTGGCAATATTCGAACCGCCTCTTGAATTGCCGATACTATCAGCCATAGCCATCTGTGTATATCTGTTCATATCTCCAACCATTGCCTGAGAAGCTGCCTTATTAGTCATCTTCTGTACTTCTTCCGGATAAGAGAAGCTTGAGATAGTAAAGCTTGTTATTGTGATTCCTAACTTGCTCATCTCCATATCAAGGTCTGTCTTAATACCCGCTGAGATATCATAAGCATTAGCCTGAAGATTAAACATATCCTTGCCTTCTTTAGAAATCCACTTCATAAGAAGCTGGTCAAGAACTGCTGATATTCTTTCCTTAACATCTGCAACAGTGTACATCTGCTTTACACCTGCTACCTTGTCTATAAGCGTAATGTAATCAGATACTGAAAACGAGAAGTTACCGAAAGCTCTTATTGGCATGCCACCTGGAAGTGCCTGTGTTGGAATAAGAATAGGATTCTTAGTTCCCCACTTCTCTGTGAATTCCTTAGTATTAACGAATAAAACTTCAGCTCTTACTCCACTGTTGAAGCCAAACTTAAAGCCTTTAAGTGTTGATAAGAATGGAATAATCTGTGATTCAATATCAAAGCTTCCCTCGTCCTTAAAAATACCTTCAATCTTACCATTGTACATAAAGATTGCATCCTGGCCGGCGCGGATAATCAGCTTACTGCCTTTCTTGATTTCTCTGTTGGTCCATTTCCAGAAGATTATATCATCTCTGTACTCTTCCCATTCAACTACGTTGGCAAACTGCCCTTTGAATAATCCCATGTTCCCTCTCCTTATCTATGTATTGCTTATCTCATTATAAATGTGCTTCTGAATTATAAGCCCATCTGAGCCTTAAGTGCTGCTAATTCATCATCAACTGCTGTGTTAGCTGGCTCTGCATCATACTTAGCTGCAAGACTGTCAACATCTGCCTCAAGCTGTGTCTGGTTAAGCTCTGCCATTGCATTAGCCTCGTCAAGCATCTTATTAGCCTTAGCCTCCATCTTACCGAATGCATCCATGCTTGTTCCAACACTGTTAACACTTGAACCAACCTTGTTGATTCTCTCCTGAGCCTTAGCTGCTGCAACCTTAGCCTTAACTGCATCTCTTCTTGCTTCAAGAGACTGGATATCCTTGCAGAGCTTATCATGCATCTGACGCATCTTAGCTGCATTGTCTGCTGCAATATTATATGTCTGCTGTAATGTAGCCTGCTTAGAAACTAACTGCTGCTTCTTCTCAAGGAATGTTCTTGCATCTGCCTCGTTGCCAGCCTTAAGAGCTTTTTCTGCATATGACTGATACTTGGCAACATCTGCTGTGCATTCATCAAGCTCTCTTTTACATCTTGTCTCCTCAGCCATAACTGAAGCTGTCTCTGCCTTAACCTTTCCAAGGTCGCTCTCAAGATTTCTCATGTACTGGTCAATCATCTTCTCTGGATCTTCACACTTATCGAGAAGTGCATTGATGTTAGCGCTCATAATGTCCTTGAATCTTGTTAAAATACCCATAATAATCCTCCATTCCTGTGCCGCTTTCTGGCACATATCACCCTCTGGTGCATCCGAATTCTGTCTCCCAGAATTCTTAAAAAACCTTTTTCATTATAATATATCAGGAGTAAAAAGTCACGAATATTTGCTCCTATGAAACATATTTTATATTCTTGTAATAAATATTAAAATATCATAATATGCACATTACACTATGCTAAAGTTCATTATATTATTCCTACTTGAAATGTGGTTTTAAAAACTATATAATATAGCTTAAGCATTAATATAAATGTATTCTCTCATGAATACGCATTTTTAAAGAAATGAGGAACATATGAACAACGATATTAAAGAGCTTATGAGCGGTATTCTTAAAGATATGTCTGCTCTTAACTATATAAGACCCGGAGATGTGCCTAACATCAACCTGTACATGGATCAGGTTACAACATTTATGTATGAACATCTTCACGATACAAAGCGTACCACTGATGATAAAGTACTAACCAAAACAATGATTAACAACTATGCCAAAAACAATCTGCTGCCATCACCAGTAAAGAAAAAGTACTCTAAGGAACACATATATATCCTTACATTTATCTATTACTTTAAGAACATTCTCTCAATAAGTGATATACAGAAAATGCTCAATCCTCTCACTGAGAAATTCTTTGATGAAGGTTCCAAGCCGGATCTGGATTATATATATAAAGAGATATTTTCAATGGAATCCTCTCTTGCAAGGCCCTTATCTAAAGATATATTTGCAAAGTCTGAACAGGCAAGCAATGCATTTACCGATGTAAAGGATGATGATGACAGAGAATTCTTACAGTTCTTCAGCCTTGTATGCCTTTTAAGCTTTGATGTATACATGAAGAAGAACATGATTGAAAGTCTGATTGATGATTACTCTGCCAAGCATGCGCCAAAGCATCCTGAAAAGTCTGATAAAACAGACAAAAAGAAATAATCCATATAAATTAAGGGAACTGCCAGTACTGACAGTTCCCTTTTACATTGCTTCATATATTACTTATTATCTTCTGACTCTTTCTCAAGCATGCCAAGTCTTTCAAATACTCTGTCATACCCGTCATTACCATAATTAAGCGAACGGTTTACCCTGCTGATTGTCGCAGTAGACGCACCTGTCTTCTCTGCAATATCAAGATATGTCCTGTGTTCTCTTAACATCTTGGCAACCTCAAATCTCTGTGACAGGGATAAAATCTCGTTAATTGTACATACATCCTCAAAGAAATCGTATGCTTCATCTAAATCCTTAAGGCTTAATATTGCCTGAAAAAGCTGCTCAACAGCCTGTGTCTTTAACTTATTGTTCATAATTATCCACCCCGGTTTTCCAAAAATAACATTGGCTTATTACTTTTAAATTTTAACACAGTGAAGTTTTAAAGTAAAGACATTATTCACTTCTTAATGCCACAACAGGGTCTTTTTTAGCTGCAAGCTTTGCTGGGATAAGTCCGGCAATAAATGTAAGGAACATGCTTATTATTATAAGTATTACTCCTCCTGCAACCGGAAGCTGTGCAACATTGGAAATGTCTGTAAGGTGCTTAATCAACGCATTTGCAGGTATACACAACAATAAAGTTACAACAATGCCGAGTGCGCCTGAGACAAAACCTTCAATAAGTGTCTCTGCATTGAATATTCTTGAAACATCTTTCTTAGAAGCACCAATACTTCTTAATACTCCAATTTCCTTAGTTCTTTCAAGTACTGAAATGTATGTGATAATACCTATCATTATTGAAGAAACTATAAGTGATATTGCAACAAATGCTATTAATACATAAGAGATTGCATTAATAATTGTACTTACTGATGACATCATTATTCCAACATAATCTGTGTAGTTAATAACATTTTCTTCCTTGCCATCGTCCTGCTGTAGCTTATTGTAATCCTTGATAATATTCTGAACCTTCTCCTTAGAGTCAAAATCAGTTGCATATATATCTATCTGTGAAGGTGTATCAAGGTCTGTAATTCCAAGCTTCGACTTATTGCTGTCTAATGTTGCATCTGTTGTTCTAGCCTTTAGTGACGCTGAAAAAAGCTGCAGTATCTGATCATCGCTCATTCCACTTGTCATTGCCTGCATCTGAGCGCTTTCCTCTGGTGAAAGTGTTGCCATATATGCATTTACATCATCCATTGTAATCTCTGTATTCCTGTCATTGTCAAATGGAACTCCTGTAAATACATCAACGCTTGTATCAGCAAGCTGTGCCTTGGCTATCTCACTGTTTTTTACTTCTTCGATAATGTATTCAGTAAGCTTTGCTGTATAACCGATTCCACTTGAAAGTGAAGTACTGACTGCATCATCATTAGGTCTGATTATTCCACATACTTTAATGTCAGTTCCGTTATTTACAACATTTGTCATATACTTATCATCTTTGCTGTAATCGTCCCATGTACCAGTCACATCATTGTACTTATACATGTCCGTAGGCATAACAAGCTTAAACTCTGTATCAAGAATCTCGTCAAATGTATAGCTTATATCTTTTTCTGTTTCGTATGATTCACCAACCATCATTTTCTTAAAGAGTGTTCTTACTTCCTCAGGGTCTTTAAGACCTAGTGAGTAAAGTGTATAATCATCAACCTCGTTATTCTTATCTGCAACAAGCACAACCTCGTTGAAATTCTCTGGCCAGTGTCCTGCAAGGACATCATACTGCTCATCAAGAACCTGCTGGTTTCCTAAAAGCTGATTCCACACACTGCTGTTAGAAAACATTCCCATGCCCATACCAGATGACATTGAAGAAGATGCGCTTGTTGCACCTTCGCCATATATCGAATCAAACATTGTACCTGGATTTAACTGCTCAACACCGTTAGAAGTATCCTTCATATAAATATTAAGAGGAACATCATATGAATACTGGATATCACTTACATATGACTTAATGTCAGAGCTGCCGTTTTCAATGTATTTCTTAAACTCAGAAAGGTTATTGCTCTTAACTTCCTTTACCATGGTATTAATCATGTCACCCATGATATCGTTAGAATATATTTTAGACTTATCCTCATGCTCTTCTGAATCCGAATTACCTGTCATGCTTGATACCATACTGCTTATATCAATAGCTTCCGCCTGAAGTGTTATAGGATAACTCGAAAGCGTATCTCTCTGAACCCTGTCTATGTATAACTGGATACCATTTGAGATAGACAGAATCATTGCAATACCGATAATTCCTATGCTTCCTGCAAATGCAGTAAGAATCGTTCTTGTTTTCTTAGTCATCAGGTTATTAAAGGAAAGTGAAAGTGCTGTAAAGAATGACATAGATGTTTTCTGCTTCTTTCCTGACTTTTTAATCTTCTTTTCTGATGTCTTAACCTTAGCAGCCTCTTTAGCCCTGATATCAGCTTCCATATCTTCTAACGAATATGGATCAGAGTCATCAGTTATCACACCATCTAGCAATCTGACTATTCTTGTAGAATAATCCCTAGCAAGCTCCGGATTATGAGTTACCATAATTATAAGTCTGTCCTTTGATATCTCCTTTAAAAGCTCCATAATCTGGATACTTGTCTCTGTGTCAAGCGCTCCTGTAGGCTCGTCAGCAAGCAGGATATCAGGATTATTTACAAGTGCTCTTGCAATAGCAACCCTCTGCATCTGTCCACCTGACATCTGATTAGGCTTCTTGTGAATCTGCTCTCCAAGTCCAACTTTCTCAAGTGCCTCTATCGCTCTTTTCTTTCTCTCTGCCTTAGATACACCTGAAAGCGTAAGTGCAAGCTCTACATTAGATAAAACAGTCTGGTGCGGAATCAGATTGTAACTCTGGAACACAAAACCAATAGAATTATTTCTGTAAAAATCCCAGTCTCTGTCCTTATAATTCTTAGTTGACACTCCATTTATCTTAAGGTCGCCGCTCGTATACTTATCAAGTCCGCCTATAATATTAAGCATAGTAGTCTTACCACATCCGGACTGTCCAAGAATCGACACAAACTCGCAGTCCCTGAACCTAAGATTAATGCCCTTAAGTGCGCTCACAGTAGTAGAACCGGACACATAGTCTTTCTTTATATCATTTAATTCAAGCATGGAATACTCCTTTTATTTTATTCTTGGTTCTGGATTTGGCAGGCGTACATTTAGTATTGTCTATCCCCCACAGCGGTGTCTGACTATAGTATACGCTCTCAGGAATCCTGTGCTTAGTGGAACTAAATGCCGCTATCTACAAAGTTTATTACAGTGCGTCAAATCAAACGCGCTTCGCTTGAACGAGATTTTCCGCACTGCCCTTATGTATATAGCGGCATTAACTTCCACACAGCTCGGATTATTCAAGCGTATGCTATAGTCAGACACCACTGTGGAAATATCACTATGGCAAAAACGCCTGCTAAATCAAAAAACCAAAATCAAATATACACCATGAAAACCACAACTTGCAATTTATTCCAGCACATTTTATACTAATATTGTTTTTTATTTATAAAAATATAATGATTATCAGGAGTCTATGTGAAACATTTTATCAGATTAAGATTAAAGAATTTAACAGCCATTGGTCTTTCGCTTTGCATGGCAGCTACATTTGCTGTTCCATTTTTTGCTTATCCTGACCAGTTGATGGCTGATACACAGGATGACCTCGACGCTGTTAATAAACAGCTTGAAGAATTAAGAAATAAACAGAGCGAACTCAATGCATCTTACGGGGAGCTTAACGAGAAGCTGTCTGCTTCCGGAGAGAAGCTGTCTTCTATTGAGGATGCAGTTAATGCGAAGCAGTCCGAGATTGATGCTACCAATATCCAGGTTGCTGATATGCAGGCAGAGATTGACCAGCAGTACACCTCCATGAAACTTCGTATACAGTTTATGTATGAGAATAATAATGCTACTATCCTGTCAACGCTTCTGTCGGCTGAAAGCCTTTCTGACCTTTTATCCAAGTCAGAATATATCCAGCAGATTTCTAATTATGACCACCAGAAGATGCAGGAATTAAGTGACCTTCTGGCTTCTCTTAAAGAAACTCAGGCAAAGCTTGAAGAAGAGATGACCGAACTTGTCACTCTTAAAGATGATGCAGCCCGCGAAGCTGATAATTTTGCTGTGCTTCTCTCACAATGCCAGACAGAGCTTGACACTACAAGTGACAGCATTACTGATGCTGAAGCACTTGCACTTGAATACGAAAAGCAGATTGAACAGGAAATGTTAGAGCGTCAGCGCCGTGAAATGGAAGCCCTTGAAGCTGCAAGAAAAGCACAGGAAGAGGCTGACAAAGCTAATAACGCCGGTAATACAGGCGGTAATTCATCTTCCGGCTCTGCTATGGTTGACCAGAACGCTCTTAACAATGTTCTTAAGAATCACACTGCCGAAGATGTTGCAATGCTCGCAGCAATTATTGAATGTGAAGCCGGCAACCAGTCATATGAGGGCAAATGTGCTGTAGGAAGTGTTGTTATCAACAGAGTTGCTGACCCACGCTTTGCCAACAGCATAAGCGGCGTAATATATGCACCTTACCAGTTTTCACCTGTTGCCAGCGGACGATTTGCAATAGTACTTGCAAGAGGTGCAAATGCAGCCTGCACCCAGGCAGCCATTGATGTGCTTAATGGTTATATCAATATTAACGCACTATATTTTCATGTATATGACAGTTCTGTCGATGTGGGCGGAACCGTTATCGGAGATCATGTATTTTACTAACTCATTAAATATACCAAGGGGAGAATTATTAACTATGAAGAAAGCAACTAAAGCATCTGATAACAGATATTATCAGGCAAGATTTTCTGCTGCACAGAAAAATACTGACTTTGAAAGCCGTGAAGCAGCTTCAGATGTCGTAGGTATAGACAGAACAAGACTTGCAAGAATTGAACTTGGCAATGTAACACCTTATGCAGACGAGGTTGTATCTATGTCAAAATGCTACAACGCTCCCGAACTCTGCTACAATTACTGCTCAAACGAATGTCCGATTGGAAGGCTTACAATGAAGGAAGTCGAGATTAATTCATTTGACAGATTATCATTAAAAATGCTTGGTTCTTTGAATGATATTGAAAACCTGCGTGCTTCTATTATCAATATCTCTGCTGATGGCCAGGTTGATATTGGAGAACAGGAGGAATTCAAGCAGATACTTGAATCCCTCGACCTTATTTCCAATAATGCGAAAGCCCTTGAATTGTGGGCTAAGAAAAACATTAAGAATATTTAACGGCTGTATCTTACATAATCTACCGTAACAAAGCCTTTGTTTTCACTCTTGACAGAATTATCATGTGATACATATACACCGCTCTTTACACCAACCCATCTTCCGGCTTTGGCAATAACGGAAACAGGGTTGGTGTATTCTTTTCCGTCTGTGCTTATCTCTATTGTTACTGTCTCAACAGGTGCTTCCTTAACAGGAAGTCCTCCCTCAACATAGTTTTTAGTTCCTGTCTTTTTAACTGTGTATCTGAAATATATTTCCTTAAGATTATCGTATGAAGCAAGCAATTCTTTAGTCTCTTTAGTATAAGCCTGGTCACAGTCAAACTGCTGCACACCCTTTACTGCATACACTTCCATCTTACCGCCTTTGACAGTCACATCTGCTGCCAGATAATTCATTCCCATATGAATGAATCCGGCATTATCACCATCAGCCATTCCGCTTATATTCATCTTAGTAATACAGCTAAATTCCGGTGCCGGCCACTTCTGCAGGAGAAGATTTCTGTAATCGCCAATTGGTCTGTTTGATGCTCTGCCAACCGCATTAAGCTTTATATAAGAACCATCATCAGACACATTTCCGCTTTCATCAATGCCAGACTGTGCCCAGTCACTATCAGGATTGGCGTTCCACTGCCACTGCAGTCCCAAAGTATCTTCTGTGAATTCATCTGTAGTATCTGGCTCACATATTTCATAAACGGCACCGACATCAGGTTTTTCGTACTCCATCACAGGCTCGCCGTAATCATTGCCATCTTTCTTAACTCCAATTACAGGCCAGTCATTTTCCCAGCTCATTGGCTGCAAATGTGTTATTCTGCCCGCTGCATACACATCCTGAAAATGTATGAACCAGTCCTGTCCTGTAACTGTGTCAATCCATGCACCCTGATGAGGTCCATTTACAGGCGAATCTCCTTGTCTCATAACCACTTTATACTCATATGGTCCAAACACATTTTTCGACCTTAACACTGTCTGCCAGCCTGTCTTAACACCGCCAGCCGGTGCAAATATATAATACCATCCGTTTCGCTTATACATCTTAGGACCTTCTATTGTAATCTGGTCATTTAAGTTACCGTCAAATATAATCTTTTCCTCACCAATAAGCCCCATTCCATCTGGCTGCATCTCTACCATATGAAGCACACTCTTGTATCCGATACGGCTCTTGGCAACTCCTGCAACAAGATATGCCTTTCCGTCCTCATCCCAGAATGGGCATGGGTCAATCCAGCCTGCGCCTGGTCTTATATTCACTGGCTTACTCCACTCACCATAAGGGTCTGTTGCTGTAGTCATATATATTCCTTCATCTGGCATTGGGAAGCACACATAATATGTACCCTCATGATATCTTATTGCAGGTGCCCACACTCCGCATCCATGAATTGGATTTCTATATCTGAATTCTGGAATTTCAGCCAAAATGTAGTTAACAACCTTCCAGTTTACAAGGTCCTTAGAATGAAGCAACGGCATAGCCGGAGCATTAGAAAAGCTTGATGATATCATAAAATAATCATCACCGACACGGATTGCGTCCGGATCTGAATAATCAGCGTAAAGTATTGGATTCTTGTATCGTCCATTCCCTAAATCTGCTGTCCACATATATGACCTCTTTCTGCCAGTTTACGGCTCAATAATTTATTTCTGCTTATGCAGATATTTCTCTGCTATCATATTACAACAGTTAAATAAGAATTTCCAGTACTTTTGTAAAGTTATTTTATAAAAGTTTTTTAGTTGACATTTTATTATTAAGTATTCTGCGCTTAAACCGATATTATATATAACCGTGTTCATTGCTGAATATGAAAGGCGGGTATACTTATGATAATTGCAGACAGCAACATGAGTATGTCTTCAAGAAGACACTACTCACAAAAGGTATCAAGCGGCATGGTCGCAGCAGGCAGCTCTGGTAACTCCTTTAGTTTTGGAATGAGCCAGGCAAGAAGCAGCTTAAGCCAGAAAGAATCATATTTTAGTAATTCTTCTGATTATCCAGGCAGAAAGTATGACGACATGTTTCTGATGATGCCACTCTACAATCGTTCTGGAAGGCTTAATGTCCCAGACGATTCTTCTAAAACGGATTTGGCTGGTGAGGAATCACCAGAAGGCACGGAGGCTTTATCACCTGCTTACAACAAAGCCAGCTTAGTTTCTATGCGGCAGAATGTAAGCTTCAGTTACACAGAAATAACAAGAAAGGTTTATATGTCCCTGTTGGATTTTATTCAGTCTCTGTCTTTCCGTGGAATGTTTCATGATACTGACAGTTTATCCTGCAATTCAGTCTCTGACACATCTTCATCTGACAAAGCCTCAAAAACCCTTTCTATTACTAACCAGATTTCTCCTACTGTGTGGACTGTAAGAACCAGATATTCTTCAACCTATGAAGAAAAGGAAAGCACTTCATTTTCAACAACCGGAACTGTTAAAACAGCAGACGGCAGGAAACTTAATTTTAATCTTGATATGACCATGTCGCGCAGATACATGGAAGAACACAGCATTGAATTTGTTTCCAGCTTTGACACTGTACTGACAGATCCACTTGTTATTAATCTTGGATGCAATCCTGTTTCTATTTCTGATAAGTCCTTCAGTTTTGACATTGATTGTGATGGTAAAGACGAGACTATTGCACAGATGAATCCTGAAAGTGGCTTTCTTGCTCTTGATAAGAACAGCGACGGAATTATCAATGACGGCAGCGAGCTGTTCGGAACCAAGACCGGTAATGGCTTTTCCGAGCTTGCAGAATACGATTCTGACGGCAACGGATGGATTGATGAGAATGATGAAGTCTATGACCAGTTAAAGGTCTGGGTTAAAGATGAGAATGGCAAGGACAAGCTCTTATCACTTAAGGAAGCCAATGTCGGTGCAATCTGTCTTGGCAGCTCCAAAACAACATTTCATGTAACTGATGATGATAACAATCTCAAAGCTAAAGTACGAAGCAGCGGCATGTATCTTCATGAAGACGGCAGCGCCGGTTCTGTACAGCAGGTGGATTTTTAATTCTGTATTGGGGATATCTTCGATATCCCCAATATTTTTTGTATCCCTTGCTAATGCCTGGGTGCTATTTTTCTCTGTTCGCTGACACAATTCCATTTTTACTGTTTTGCCACAGGCTCTGTTTTTCCGTGCAGGCTGCGTGTTCCCCGTTGGCTCTGTATTTTCCGTGCAGGCTGCTTGACCCCGTTGGCTCTGTATTGTATTTTCCGTGATGGCTGCTTGCGACCTATATATTCATAATATTTGCTCTCTTATAGGCACATTTTGCGCCTTTTCAATCCCAAAGCTTCTTCTCAACCTATAAGATTCATTATTTCTATTCTTTAATAGGTAAAACTGCTCTCCACAATCTGAAAATCCACAAAACCACATAAATTTTCCCAAAAATCTTCCTATAAGAGACTATATTATGCGACTACCTATAGGTATCACGTATTGTCTGCGTATGAAGCTTCCTTTATTTATCATCATATTTTGCCCAAACTTGTTTTTCTCAGTATGTTTGCATATTTTTAATATATCAAACTATTGATTTTTATATATTTGTATAGTATATTTATTAAACAGTTTTTGCCTGTAATTGCAAAAGGGGGTTTTTAATGAGAGATATACAGAATTATAATATGGAACATGTTGACACATTAGCACCTGACACGATTAAAGAGTCTGTTATGTGCAGGCATTCACAATTGTCTCTTTTACTAGCTGATATACAAGGAAGAATTTCTAATGCTCCTGAAGGTTCTCTGCGAACTGCCAGAAAAGCTCATGGCTGCCAATATTATCATAAAGTCGAAGTAAATGATACCAAAGGAACATATATCAAAAAGCATAACTATAATTTTGCAATTGAACTTGCACAAAAAGATTATGATTTAAGAATTGAACAATGCCTGCTGAAAGAATTAAACTTTCTTGAAGTCATACTTAAGAAATATAATCCATCAGAAATCCAGCATATTTATGATTCACTTAACAGCTTCCGCAAAGAAATGGTTACTCCAGTTTTTGTATCGGATGAAGATTTTACTGCAAACTGGAAAGCCTCAGAATATACTTCTTTAGGATTCACTCCTGACTGCGCTGAATACTATACTGATAATGGTGAACGCGTACGGTCTAAGTCTGAAATTATCATAGCTAACAAACTCTATCGCTATAATATCCCTTATCGATACGAATATCCTCTGCAGCTGCAATCTGATATCATAACACACCCGGATTTTACCTGTCTTAATGTTAAAACAAGGCAGGAATATATATGGGAACATTTTGGCATTATGGATAATGCAGAATATGCCTGTAATGCCATCAAAAAAATTAGTGATTATGCTAATTCAGGATATATCCTTGGAAGGAACTTCATAGCAACATTTGAAACCGCTAATACTCCAATCAATGCTAACTGCATAGATTCTTTGATAAAAAGTCATCTCTGTTGATACATGTATGCCCCGCCTTACTTTTATTCTGTAAGGTGGGGCATACCTTCTATAGTTTATCAGATTATATGATTCTTATATGATACCTTTTTATAGTCGCATTTTTGATTTCTTATAGGTCCTTCCTTACCAGATTTTCCAAAAATGTTTCTTATTCTCACAAAATATTTCTTAAAAAAGACAAATTTCCTATCAAATAGCTTTAACTCACTATCTGATAGGAAATTATTCTGAATTTTATTAAGATTGTACTGTAAATGGCCTATTAATCATGTAAAAAAATGTTTTCTTATAGGAAAACCAAATCTCACCAAGACATATCTCTTTCCATCCGCACAGAAAACCCGGCTGTTATGTAACAATCCCACCAAAACAATCCCGCCATGCATAGTCCTTCCTGACAGCTTCCTAGAAATTCAAATCAATATCTATTCCCTTAATATCCTCATTAAGCATCTTATTATCTTTCATTATCCTGACTATCTGCTTCTGAGCTTCAGTTACATGGTCGACATCATTGCTTCTTATATTGGCATTCATCTCTAACTTGTCAGTCTCTGCCTGTCCCTCAATAATCTCTTCCTGTTCTTTTCTTTCCTTGCGCTTTTCGTCAATCTTTTCCTGCTGTTCTTCCTGTTTCTTCTCTGCTTCGTCAGCTTTTTCCTTATTGTCTTCTACCTTGTCATCAATGTTGTCTTTACCTTCATTTACAAGCAGATTCTTAACCTCACCCTCAACAGCACCTATTATCTGGTCTGCTGAATCCTGTGCCTTTAGCATTTCCTGAGATTTATCCCTGTCGATTTCGGCAAGTGCAATTGAAGCTGTCGTGCATGCAATCTTAAGCTCCTTCTGACCAATTTCATCCTTAAAATGTATCTGTGATGAATTCAGCTTAAGCACTTTCTCCTGATACTCTGTAAGCGGAGTATTCTGTAGTTCCTTTAAGCGGTCAAGTTCTTCTTTTGAAAATGTGTCCTCAGCCGAACCATATCGGTTATTCTGGTATTTTTCAAGCAACTCAAGGTCTTTTTGTTCCTGTGAATTCATATCAACGCCATAATCTGCGCGGTAAGCCTCTTTTTCATTCTCCAAATCACTAACCTTATTCTTAAGTTCTGTGATTTCATCAAGCTTATTAAGCTTATCGAGCTTCATATCCTCAATATTCTTATCTCTCATATCAGAAGATTTCCATGCATCAGATATAAGCTTCATAGCCTGCTTTCTGGCTCTAAGCCTTTTAGCATCAATCTGGTTATCTTTGTATGGCTTCAGATTAAGCTCTGATGCATTAATTGTCTTTCTATTCCTGGGTTGCTTTGAATTATCAGTATTCTTATCTGTATTATCTATTCCCTGTGCAGCTGTCTGATTATTCATTGTGCTTCTTATCGTAAGTGACATATGCCCTCCTTGTCATAATCCTATCCCAAACTCCTTTTTGGGAATCACATTAGTTTAAATATATATCGGTATATCTGACATTCATTATTATAGTCAGTTCTTGTTCATAACGAATAAATATGATATAGTGATACTATCAATTATTTATGAGGAGAGCGATTACAATGAACTTTGCAAGAAAGACGGATAAGGTATTCACAATTATTTACACTATTATCAGTATTCTGTCAATTATTATATTAATCATGACTCATATTTATCCTGATAAATTCTTTAATAATTTGTATGAATCATTTTCTGCAATTAATAACAAGACATTTAGTATTAACAATTTATTCAATTTAATTGGACATATTTATATGGGAAGCACATCCATAGTTCTATTATATATTCTTGCTGTTCTTGCTGTCATAATTGGATTACCCGTTACTGTGATTACTATTTTTGCTTATATAGGAATCATATTATATAAAGCAACCAACAACCCAAAGCATATACGCCGCAATCTGATTGTCAAGATTATATATACAGGAATATGGACTGTTATTGCACTCATAATGACAATCAAGGACATTGGCTTTGTTGTTATATTTGCAATACCTGCCATAATACTTTCAATTCTTATTGCAGCTGTTTATGGCATGAGAGAGCATGAATATTTCCCAGAATATTAATTCACATACAGCACTTATTAAGAAAAGGCAGGACATGAAAAAACCGACCTCCCAATCGTTAGATTTTTAGTCTAACTTTTGAGGGTCGGTTCCATGTCCTGCCATATTATATTTAATCTTACAGATGAAGCACTCTCTCCTTAATCTCCTGAGTTCTTCCCTGATTCCAGAACTGTGTTCCGATATATCCGCAAGTTCTTCTTGCGACATTCATCTTATCCTGATTACGGTTTCCGCAGTTAGGGCATTCCCATATAAGCTTTCCGTCATCATCAGTTATAATCTGAATCTGTCCTGTGTAACCACATTCCTGACAGTAATCACTCTTAGTATTAAGCTCTGCATACATAATATTATCATAAATGTATTGCATAACCTTAAGTACTGCCGGGATGTTATTCTGCATATCAGGAACTTCAACATAACTGATAGCTCCTCCTGGAGATAACTTCTGGAACTGTGATTCGAATTTTAACTTTTCAAATGCATTTATCTGCTCAGTTACATGAACATGATAGCTGTTAGTTATATAGTTCTTATCTGTTACGCCAGCAATCTTACCAAATCTCTTCTGTAAACATTTTGAAAACTTATAAGTTGTTGACTCAAGCGGTGTTCCATAAAGTGAAAAATCAATATTAGTCTCTGCTGCCCATCTTTTACATGTATCATTAAGATACTGCATTACTTTGAGGGCAAACTCTGTTCCCTCCGGATTAGTATGAGTTACACCCTTCATGTAATAAGTACATTCGCAAAGACCTGCATAACCGAGCGAAATTGTTGAATATCCGCCATAAAGAAGCTTGTCAATTGTCTCGCCCTTCTTAAGTCTTGCAAGTGCTCCATTCTGCCAGAGAATTGGCGCAACATCTGAAGGAGTTCCCTTAAGTCTGTAATGTCTGCACATAAGAGCTCTCTTACACAGGTCAAGTCTCTCATTAAGAATACTCCAGAACTTATCCATATCCTTGCCTGATGAACATGCAACATCAACAAGATTAAGAGTTACAACACCCTGATTGAATCTTCCATAATACTTTGGTTTTCCTGTTTCTGGATCAATATATGGTGTAAGGAAGCTTCTGCATCCCATACATGGGAAACACTGACCATTGCCGTTCGCATCAACCTTTAATTCCTTCATTTTCTTTTCAGATATATAATCCGGAACCATTCTCTTAGCTGTACACTGTGCAGCTATTTCTGTAAGATACCAGTACTTGGAATCCTCGTGGATATTATCTTCCTCAAGAACATATATAAGCTTAGGAAATGCTGGTGTAATATATACACCCTGTTCATTCTTAACACCCTGCATTCTCTGTCTTAATACTTCCTCAGTAACAAGTGCAAGGTCATCTCTTGTCTGACCTTCCGGAACCTCATCAAGATACATGAAAACAGTAACAAAAGGTGCCTGTCCATTAGTTGTCATAAGAGTGATAACCTGATACTGAATCATCTGTACACCACGCTTAATTTCATCCTTTACTCGAAGTTCTGCAACCTCTCTAATCTTTTCTTCGGAAGCATCTATTCCGGTTTTCTCGAACTCATCTCTTACCTGTCCAATAAACTTCTCACGGCTTACCTGGACAAATGGTGCAAGATGTGCTAAAGATATACTCTGTCCGCCGTACTGTGAACTTGCAATCTGTGCTATCGCCTGAGTTGCAATATTACATGCAGTAGAAAAGCTGTGTGGCTTCTCAATCATAGTCTCGCTTATTACAGTTCCATTCTGTAACATATCCTCAAGATTGACAAGACAGCAGTTGTGCATATGTTGTGCAAAATAATCTGCATCATGGAAATGTATAAGTCCCTGCTCATGCGCATCCACAATATCTGGAGGGAGAAGGAATCTCTTTGTAATATCCTTGCTTACCTCGCCAGCCATATAATCTCTCTGAACACTGTTTACAGTAGGATTCTTGTTAGAATTCTCCTGCTTTACTTCCTCATTATTGCACTCCAGAAGGCTTAATATCTGCTTATCTGTAGAATTAGATTTACGCACAAGTGCTCTCTTATAACGATAAGTAATATACTTTCTTGCAACTGAAAATGCTCTGAAATTCATAATCTGATTCTCTACAAGATCCTGAATCTCTTCAACGCTTAAAGACCTGTTCATCTCTTTACAAATGCTCTCAACATTATTAGAGATTGTCTCAATCTGTTCCTCTGATAATCTCTCACTATGGACAACTTCCATATTAGCTTTTGATACAGCATCCATAATTTTACTGATATCAAATGTTACCTCTGAACCACTTCTTTTAATAATTTTCATACTTCAAACCCTCACAAAAAGACCATCATATCTCTATATATACTGCTTTCAGCAATACAGACGATACACCTTTACATTAAAAAAATCTGCTGGAAACGCAGTGTTTATGCTGTTTCCCAAGCAGATTTGATTATACAACATATAGTTTGATAAGTCAATTGAAAACACAATATCTTGTAATAAAAAACTATATATATTAATTCTCATCACATTCAGTTTCAGCCAGAATATTGATAAGAGAAGCCGTTACAACAGCCATCTCAATCTCATATTCAGCCCACTGTGCAGACTCCTTACAACGGTCAATAGTAAACAATCCTTTCACATTATCTGGTGATCCTATTATGCATTGTACAGTAGAAAACACTCTCTTTTCTCTCATGGCTGTTCCAAATTCAGGTGCAAGGTCTGTCTGCCTTCCGACGAATCCCACAGCAGCATGATTCTTTCCATCCAGAAGCTTCTTAAAACCTTCTGTCTTAACATAATCAGCATTCATTGAACCGCCAAGCTCAACACCCATATAGTATGCACGGTTCAGATTAGCTCCCCAGTAAAGATTAATGCTGTCCAGTTTAAATGTATCATACATATGATGTATAAGCTCTTTAATAGCTGCTTTGCCATCTTCTGAAAAATTCTCCATAATGCCTGTAAGAAATCTGAGTTCCTTCATTTCCCTGCCATCATTGACATTCTTATCCTTTGTATTAAGAGAATTCTCATATGAATCCTTATGGAGATCATCCCTAAAGAATACATATCTGTCTCTTCCCTTTTCTTTCGCTACATACAGACAATAATCTGCTTTCTTGAAAAGCTCCTCATACTCATGTCCGTTGTTAGGACTGTATGCTGCTCCAATCGAACATGTTATCATTAAATCTTCAAAATCATCAACAAATTCCCACTTAATCTGGGTTCTTATCGCACGAAGCATCCCCCTTAACTCATGCTCATCATTAATACCATTGAATATAATAACAAATTCATCTCCTCCGATACGTCCTACAACTCCATCTTCGCCTACAACTTCCTTAAGCTTTCTTCCAACCCTTGCAAGCACCTTATCACCATACATGTGACCATATACATCATTGACCTTCTTAAAATGGTCAACATCAAGAACGGCTATCGTAACTCTGTTATTCTGCTCTTCCTTGAGACATTTTACAGCATATGCGGTAATAGTTTTCTTGTTATACACATGTGTAAGAGAATCAAACTGCAATTCTTCTATCATATCAGTAACCTGATTATAATTGCCATGGCTGTCTGCCTCAGGGACAACACGACCTATCACAATCCTGCTTCCATCGCTTTTATTCATTACAGTTCCTTTAAATCTTAAAGTCTCCTTCACCCTTTTATATGTACGCATGCTTGTTCTGAATTTTATAGAAAATGTCTGCGTATAAGAGCGTACTTCTGATATAAAATTAGCAAAGATTTCCTTGTCATTCTCGTCAATATATCCCTCCGAAAGCATCCGCTTCTTCCATTCATCAATATCAGACTTATATATGACATCTCTTGAGTCAACATCATACCTGTACATACTGAATATGCCATTATCTCTGTTATATGTAAATGTATATTCTCTATCCAGCCCAAGCAGCATCTTATGTTTAGAAACATCATCTCTTAAGCTCTTATTAGCCTCCTCTATAGACTCAACATCAACAAGTTCAATATCTCTCATATGCCCATTGCCCACAGCTCTTCGTTCATACACAAATAAATGATTATATCTTTCTATGCCCTGTGCGTTAATAAATTTAAACATTCCGCTCTTAGCTGTTCCATCATACTTCTCTATAAAATCCATCAGTCTTTCTTTATCCTGAGGTGCAACTACTTCTATAAGAGTCTCCTTAATTTCTCCAAAATATTCTTCAAATGCTTTATTCGCAACACTTATAACACAATATTTATCAACAGATGCTATTCTTCTACTCATCTTATGAACAATCTCAAATTTCTCACTGTCAGCAGTATAATTATCGCTCATATTAATGTACCTCTTATATTTTTTATTATTAGTTATACGTACTTAATCTTTATACATGTTATAAAAATTATATTATATACATGTCGATTTTACAAGTATAATAGTGCGTTTAATTCAAATTTTTTGGTACTTTAGTACCAATACTAAATATAGTATTTCCTTTTATTAAAAAGCATGCTATAATACAACATATTGTTGGTTTTTACTTAGTAACACTATTATTAAATGTGAGGAGGTCTTTTAATGGAACGCGTAAAGTACAACAGAGTTGAGGTAAGTCACGGCAATACAGCCAAGAAATTTCCTGTGTACGAAATCTATCTTGATGGGGTTATAATTACTAAGGTATCATCTGAGAATGAGGCTTTAGAAATGGTATCACGCTGGCAGAAAAATTACAGATAATATATACTCATAAGTAAGTAAAAGCAGTGCCTGCAATCAATGCAGACACTGCTTTTATAGCATTTTCTTCTTCCTTAATACCCATAAAACTATTATACATATCAGAAGTATTATTCCACTTATTATCTCAAATCCAAAAGGTGTCTTTGCAAACGGCATCCATTCTCCACCTACATTCATTCCATATATACCTGATATTATTGTCGGAATAGCCATAACAATTGTAATTGATGTAAGGTATTTCATTACATTATTCAGCTTACTGTCAATTACTGATGACATCAGTTCCCTTGTACCATCAATGACATCCCTGTATATCGTGGTCATCTCTATAGCCTGCTGGTACTCGACCATGACATCCTCAAGAAGCTCCATATCTTCAGGATACTGCTCAAGTCTTTTATATCTTCTGAGTCTTTCTAACACAATACTGTTAGCTCGAAGAGATGTTGCAAAATAAACAAGCGTAGATTCTAACTCATGAAGCTCAATAAGATCAGTATCTGACGTATCTCCATCAACCCGCTCTTCTATCTCAATTCTTTTCTTATCAATAAGACGAAGATTAGCCTGATACACAAAAGCTGAACGGAAAAGCATCTGATATATAAAACGCATCTTTTTCTTTGTACTGAACTCTTTCACCTTATTTCTTACAAAATAATTAATAATCGGTGTATCTACCTTACACACTGTAATTATTGCTTCACTTTTAAGGATAATACCCAGAGGAATTGTTGTATACATTTTTTTCTCATGTCTTACCTCAGGTGTAGGAATATCCACAAGTATAACAGTATATCCGTCTTCAAGGCTTATACGCGAACTTTCTTCTTCATCAAGTGCCGATGAGATATCCTCAGGTTCTATTTCAAAGCGTTCTGCTATCTGCTCAAGCTCCTTGCTTGTCGGATCTACCATATTAATCCAGCATCCATCCTGAATATCTGTCAATGTATTTAATACCTGCTGGTCTGTTCTATATATCTCTACCATAAGTCCGGCCTTTCATAATTATTATTTCATCATAGTCGTCCCTGATGCGTCTCATAATAAAATCTCTTAAAGGTTCATCAAAACACCTGTATATATTGTTTACAGCCTCACAATCAAGTGGATTACGCGTAAGAAAATATTGCACATTAAATCCATACATATCATATACTATCTGTAAAGTCTTTACATCTGGTCTTGACAAACCATTCTCTAATGTACAATAGCTTCTCTCTGATATTCCAAGCACATTTGCCATGTCCTTTTTATTCATATCATGTATCCGTCTTATCTCTGTAAGTGTATATCCTGTACGCACATTATCTGGAACATCCAGTTCCATTCCATTAACAATCTCAAGTATCATTCTATGGTAATATGCCACTACCCTTTCTTTCTTATACCCGAATTGAAGCATGCTGTCAAACAAACATAGCAGATTTCTTATAAAAACTTTTTTCCTGAAATCAGGGCATAGTGTGTGCAACTCTGAAAATGGATTATTATTATCTATTCCATGCAGGATATAATCGCTGTTCCAGCCTTCAAGTTTTGCCACCTTCTCTATAATCCTGTATGTAACCGGTTGTGTCCCTGTCTCCAAACGGGCAAGATAGTCAGTACTGACATTCAGCATTTCTGACATTTCCCCTCTGGATAAGCCTTTCATAATGCGGCATTCTTTTAACCTGTCCCCCGTATTACGCATTAAAGCCTCACTTCTTGTCAGTTTTACAGCTTCTTAATCCACATGAGCCGCAATTACCATCACAGCACTTCCCAAGACCGCTTTTTTCGTGCTTATATGAAACTGCAATATATATGGCAACAACCACAACTAACAATATTCCTGCTGATATAACCTGTCCCATTCTTTATCTCCTTATTAATTGCTCTTATAAGCTTTTCCAATCTCACCTGTAAGTGAAGCAAATATCTTAAGTATCATTGCACGTTCTGATTTGTCAAGTTCCCTGAAAGACTTAAGAACGGCATTAATATTCTTAAACCTGGCTGTACTTATCTCTGAAAGGTTCTTTGCACCACTTGCAGTTACCAGTGAGAATAATGTATCTACGAATTCTGCCCTCTGTTCTCTTGTAAGCCCGTCTATCCATGCGCTCAGTGCTGCATTTAACCTTTTACTCTTAGGGCTTAACTCCTGCTCAGTCTCAAAATCTGGTCCTATAACCTGCCATGACATAGAATCATGCTGCATAAGACCTGACTGGCTGCTCTTTACAACCTCATAATCCCCATCATGATTAAGAAGCATTCCAACAACTGAGCCATAAGGAACAATACTCTTAATCTTAGGCAGAATTGCCAGATAATCCGGATGCTTTACAAAATCACTGTCAAATCCCGGACCATCATTATTATAAACAGTAATAATTCTTTTCTTCACTGATGGTCTTGCAAATACTGATGCATATACTGCCAGATTACCACCTTTGGAATGTCCGCCAAGAATCAGCTTTCCTTCTGAACGCTGCACGGTTGTGTCAATATATCTTACCGCATCCTTCTGCGATGGAACAGGGGATAAGAAACTCATGTTAAAATCCTCTTTCCAGCCCACAAGTGTATCATCAGTTCCCCTGAAAGCAATATACGTAAGTCTGTTATCGATTCTTACATGAAATGCTGCAAACTGTTCTTCTTTGCCGCCATCGACATAATCAACATAATTAGTAAGTATAAGTGAACCAAATCTTTTTGTTGCTGCTGCCTCCCTTAAAAGATACGGAGCTTTTCCTATGAAAGATTTGCATTTCTTAATCTCCTTCTCATCATGGGTATCAAAAAATGTGTCTGCCGCTTCCGCAATTGTAATAGTCTCGATACTTCCCGGTGCCGGTACAATATCAGTAAAATCAACATATGCAATCTGCGCAAGTATTAAATTGTCCACGTCATTAAATGGTGCCTGGCTAAAATCAAGGTCACCTCTCCATTTCAAATAATCAGATACATTACTCATACTTAACCCCTTCTTATTCTACGCATTTTCCTTTCAGAAACCTTCTTGGTTACAAGATCCTTCCATATTGAAGGTGTGAACAGAATTATCAGTGGAAATAACTCCAGTCGTCCGGCAAGCATATCAAACATCAGTACATATTTGCTGAAATCAGAATAACTTCCAAAATTCTGTGTCGGTCCGACAGCCGAAAGCCCCGGACCTATATTATTAATAGTCGCTGCTACTGCAGTGAAATTCGTCACAATATCCTTTCCTTCAATAGATATTAGCAGTAAAGACGCTGTGAATATCATGATAAATGTTATGAAATATATACTCACCGACCTGCATGTTTCACTATCAACAGGCTTTCCTTCTGTCTTAATCACCTTAACACTCTTAGGATGAATATATGACTGAATCTCTCTGAATATTGTCTTTATCCCTATTATAAACCTGGAAACCTTAATTCCGCCACCTGTACTTCCGGCACATGCTCCCACAAACATCAGTACAACAAGCACCGACTTTGACAGTGACGGCCACATATCAAAATCCACTGATGAAAATCCGGTTGTCGTTATAATAGATGCAACCTGAAACATTGACTGTCTCAGTGTAAGTTCAACAGCACCTACACTTCTGTATATATTAACAAATATAATTGCTGTTGCTGCAAGGATAATTCCGAAATAACATCTTACCTCTTCTACTTTAACAGCCTTCTTAAACTGTCTTAGAACAATAAGATAATACGCGTTGAAATTAACGCCAAACAATATCATAAATATGGTTACAACCCACTGGATATAAGGTGAAAAGCTTGTAAAGCTGTCATTTCTGATACCAAATCCACCTGTTCCTGCTGTTCCCATGGCTGTATTAAGTGCATCAAGGAATGTCATTCCTCCAAAAAGAAGAAGAATTGTCTGAAGTACAGTCATCCCAAAATATATAATATACAGTATTCTTGCTGTATATCTGATCTTAGGAACAAGTTTACCCACTGATGGTCCCGGACTCTCTGCTTTCATAAGATTGATATTAGAGCCACCTGTAAGAGGTATTACTGCAAGCAGAAATACCAGAACTCCCATACCACCAATCCAGTGAGTAAAGCATCTCCAGAACATAATGCTCTGTGACAGTCCTTCAACTTCACTTAATATACTTGCTCCTGTTGTTGTAAATCCTGATATTGTCTCAAAAAGTGCATCTGTAAATGAAGGAATTTCCCTGCTTATAAAAAAAGGCAGGCAGCCAAATATACTCATAAGAATCCAGCTGAGTGCAGTTGTAACACACCCCTCCTTCAGATAAAAAACTGTATTGGCAGGTTTTTTAATTGTCATAAGAATCCCACATACAGCACATAATGCCATTGTTATCAAGAATGCAGATATTGCCTTCTCCCTGTATATAACGCCAACAATCACAGGAATGACCATAAGAGCCGCTTCTATCTTTAAAACATGTCCAAGAATATATCTTACTATAGAACTGTTCATATCAATGTTCCCAGCCTTTCCTATCTAAGAATATCAGTTATAGCATCAAACCCTGTATGAGTTGTTACAATAACCACAGTATCTCCAACCATAAGGCTGTCAGTACCACTTGGAATAATAATCTTACCATTACGGTTAATAAGTGCTATAAGCAGATTATCCTTCAGCTTAAGTTCCATAAACTGCTTGCCCGTAACTCCTGATTCCTTATCAACGTTAAACTCTATAGCTTCCGCCTTCTGGTCAAACAAATGATACAAGGTCTGTATGTTATTGCTTCCCATAGACTCCTTCTTAGCTCTTACATAAGCAATGATAGCTTCTGATGTTATATATCTTGGATAAATCACACTGCCAAGATCAAGGCTGTTAATAACACTGCTGAATCCCATTCTTGTTATTTTCGTAATACATTTGGCTTCAGATACTTTTCTTGCATATAGAGTAAGCATTACATTCTCTTCATCAATCCCTGTAAGAGGGACAAAGCTCTCCACATACTCAATCCCCTCTTCTCTTAAAAGGCTCTCGTCAGTACCATCACCATTGATAATAACAGCTCCCGAAAGCTCTTCGCTTAACTTTAACGCGCGTTCCTTGTCATTCTCAATAATCTTTACATCAATTCCCATGTTAAGAAGCTGTTTTGCAAGATAATATGCAACTCTTCCACCTCCGACAATCATGGTACTCTTGACCTGATGTGTCTGAAAACCTACACTTGCAAGAAATGTCCTTGCATTCTTTCTTGATGCAATGAAAGATAACTTATCATCTGCCCTTATAATAAAATGTCCTGATGGAATGAACACCTCCCCATCCCTCTCAACTGCACATATAAGAACCTTAGATGATGAAGCCTTAGATATCTCCGCAAGAGTATGGCCACACATCTGGTTACCCTCAGGGACTTTTATCTTAATCATCTCTGCCTGTCCATGTGCGAATGTTCCAATCTCAAGTGCTGTCGGCATGTAAAGCACACGTGCTATCTCACTTGCAGCCTCAAATTCCGGATTAATAATCATTGCCAGACCTAATCTGTCTCTTAAAAATGCAGCCTCCTGACTGTATTCAGGTGTTCTTACTCTTGCAATTGCCTCACATCTGCCAGCCCTCTTTGCAAGTGTACAGCATAAAAGATTCAGCTCATCAGAATCAGTTACCGATATAAGAAGGTCAGCTGAGTCAATACCGGCTTCTTTCTGAACAGCAAAGCTAGCACCATTGCCCTCAACTCCCATAACATCATATGCACCTGTTATTGCATCAAGCTTAACCCTGTTCTTATCAATAAGAGTAACATCATGGTTCTCCCTGCTGAGTCTCTCAACAAGAGTGGCACCAACCTTACCGCCTCCTACAACTATAATATTAAGTCCGTTCTTTCTGGACTTGTCATTCCCAAACATTCCAATCCTCCTTATTATTTCGCGTTGTTTTGCGAAGCAAACTATCTCCCCATTTCTTTTAATTCTTCAAGCAGTTCCAAATCAGACTGCTGTACCTTTATATTAGATGTTATAGGTGCCTCTCCAGGATTAGTAACTGTAATCTCAATTATAGTTCCTTCCTTAAGACCTCCTGCAAAACATCTGTTAAGAAATGCCACAAACTTCGGATGATTCTTCTGAAACTTGTTCTTGGCACTCATAAGCTTCATAATTGATGCTGGATTCATAATAATCTCCATTCTTTCTAATTCTGCTACTCAGCATGCAAAGTATACCATATTATCAAAAAAATAGAAATCCCTGACGTCCTTTCCCATATATTAATTTTTCAGAAATTCAAATTTAAAAAAGTTTTCCGAATTTTTTCCGAAAAAAGTGTTGACAAAATGTCATTTTGCCATTATTATCTTAAATGTGTTTGCGCGAGTGGCTCAGTGGTGGAGCACCTCCTTGCCAAGGAGGGGGTCGCGGGTTCGATCCCCGTCTCGCGCTCTTTTATTTTTTAAGAGAAAGCCAGTACATGCTGACTTTCTCTTTTTTGTGTTCAATTTGTTTCAAGACATTATGATTGCCGCAAAGCACACATAAATAACCTACTATCTCATCAATTTTCATAATCCAGTAGGTCTTTTTCTTATTGTTAGCTGGTATGTAATGCTTCTTTCCAACTTAAATACCTACTATTTTGTCATAATTCACACTTTTAGTATGTCTTTTTTCTCATATCTGTAATATCAGACAGATTTGGTTTGAAAAAAAACCTACTATTCTCGCATAAATCATCAATTTAGTAGGCAATTTTCTTTATTCTCGTTAATTCTCCTCAGAATTTCCTCTTGATAAACCTACCATTTCATCATATTTAGCAGTCTTAGTAGGTTTCCCCCTCATCTATAGCATTATAGATTCAACTTTTTTAATTTTACACTTGACAGATTAAAGTTTTATGTGTATTATCTTGTTTGTGTTCTTTGTGTTCACAAGAGAATTTAATTAAAGAACATTAATTATGCGCGAGTGGCTCAGTGGTGGAGCACCTCCTTGCCAAGGAGGGGGTCGCGGGTTCGATCCCCGTCTCGCGCTCTTTTTAATTTTAAAAGGAAGCCAGCATTTAAGCGGCTTCCTTTTTTGTTTGTGTTCAATTTGTTTGAAGACAACTTAAAGACACATGATTCTTCGTCTTGCACTCTTCTATCAACTGTCATTTCACATACACAATCACTTTGTCTGAAACCTTTTCCAGGTCATCACTGCCTTCAGCTGCCTTGAATCCCACATCAACAATCTCTATCGTTCCGTCTTCATATGTCACAGTTACGCTTAACGTAAGTCCTTCATACATATTTTTAACCATCTCATTGTATACCTGACGTTCCTGATACAAAGATTCTTTTTCTAACTGCTTTGAAAACTCTACAATCTGTATGCCCTCGCTCTGACTGTTGCCGCTCTCCTCATACTCTTCCCCGATATCTTCAATAATGTAATATGCATAGCCGTTCTCCGTCTGTTTTCTGAATTTTTCAGAAGATGTCTGATACTCAGGGCTGTCCTTGTCAACCTCTTTCATCCTTGCCAGATTATATGTCACATCTGAATCATTTCCCATTATAGAATACTTAATCTTTGAGATATCTTCGCCCGTTACATTTATACTAGCCATAACCTGCCCCATCACAGATGAATCTCCAACCCGGCTTGAAATTCCAGCCACAACTCCTGATACACCAGCATTTTTCTCATCATTAGAAAAAATACATTCTGATGTGTCATCAAGCCCGGCTGCATACACATTCATAACATGAGCAATTTTAAATCCTGTCTGCTCTGATGCCAGTTGATTACTGCTCTGGTTTCCGTTTCCTGTCACAGAAGGTTTCAGTCCTCTGACTCCCAATACAGCAGTAACAGCCGCTGCTGCCACAAGACCTGCTGCAATTATCTTCTTTACATTATTGCTCTTTTTATACCTGATATCCACACTGGCAGTTTTCTTGTAATTTCCCGCTTCTTCAATCATTTGCGGACTAATTTCATTAAGTCCTTCATATAAATCCATTGCCTCTGATTTTTTCATAGATATAAACCCTCGCTTTCCAGATATCTTCTTAATTCTTTTCTCGTTCTGTGAAGAGTAACTTTCACTGCTGATTCGCTCATCTGCATCCTTTCTGAAATATCTTTAATTGAATCCGAGTACCAGTACCGCCTGAGAAATATAATTCTTTTATTTTTATCAACTGTTTCAAGAAAATGCGATAACATCTCTCCAATATCTTCCTTGTCCAGATGTGTCTTCAATCCGCCATCACCTATGCATTCTTCCAGTTCTTTTGTCAATTCAACCACTTTGGCCTGTCTCTTTCCCGCATTGTTTTTTCTTATCATATCAATCGCAATATTTCTTGCAGATGCTGCCAGAAATGCGAATAAATACTCTGGTCTTGCAGGCGGTATGCTATTCCATGCCTTCATATACGTGTCATTGACACATTCCAGCCCGTCCTCTCTTGATTGCAGCATATTGGCTGCCAGTGCATTTAACTTAGAACCATATTTTTCATCAACTGCATTAATTGCATCTTCATCCCTTTGAAAAAATAAATTGATTATCTGTTTATCATCCATTACTGTCTGTACTCCCTGTTTTTTAAAAGCGTTAACCCTTTCATAATTAAAGACGGATTATTCCGGCAACGGTTACATTTATCCCATAAAAAAATTCTGGAAGACGCATTATCTCCCAGAATCATATTTATATTCACAACACATTAAGCATTACCACTGTTTTAGTAATTCCCCAAACACATCCAGTGCTTCCTGCACAACATCCGGTCTTGTCATATCTATTCCGCACAGCTTAAGAAGCTCAATAGGGTGCATTGAAGAGCCACCTGACAAGAACTTTCTGTAGCCTGCTATAACCTGCTCATCACCTGCAAGTATCTTGGTTGATATTGCAATTGCAGCGGAATAGCCTGTTGCATACTGGTATACATAGAATGGTGTGTAAAAATGTGGTATTCTTGCCCACTCAAGTGCTATCTCATCATCAATAACCATATCCGGGCCGAAATACTTCTCATTCAGTTTCTTGTACATGGCACAAAGGCTCTCTGCTGATAAAACCTCGCCATGTTCAGCTTTTGCATGCGCTTCCATCTCAAACTCTGCAAACATAGTCTGTCTGTAAAGAGTTCCCTTAAACTGCTCAAAGAAATGATTGAGCAGATATCTTTTCTTCTTCTCATCATCAGTATTCTTTAACATATACTGCATAAGAATCGCTTCATTACAGGTTGACGCAACCTCCGCAACAAAGATCTTATATCCTGCATAAATATAAGGCTGGTTTGCATTAGAATAATAAGTGTGCATTGCATGTCCCATCTCATGAATAACCGTAAAAACATCATTGAGTGTATCTGAGTAATTAAGAAATACATATGGGTGTGTGCCATAAGCGCCCCATGAAAATGCTCCCGAACGCTTTCCGGTATTCTCATACACATCTACCCAGCCATTATTGAAGCCTTCTTTAATGTGTGAAACATACTCCTCACCCATTGGTGCAAGTGCCTTCACAACAATGTCCTTAGCCTCATCATAGCTTATCTTCCAGTCAATATCCTCTACCATCGGTGCATATATATCGTAAAAATGCAGCTCGTCAACACCAAGTGCCTTCTTTCTTATATCAACATAGCAGTACATTTTGTCAAGATTGTCATTAACAGTCTTAATAAGATTCTTATATACATTTTCCGGAATAAATGAACCATCAAGATACATGTTCAGTGTTGACTTGTAACCCCTTGCGTCTGCATAGAACATTGCCTGCTTGACATTGCCATAAAACGCTGCCGCAATCGTGTTGATATACGCCCCATACTGCTTATACAACGCCTCAAATGCCGCCTTTCTTACAGCTCTGTCCTGACTTTCCATAAATGTGGCAAAATTGCCGTTAGTCAGCTCATCTTCCTGTCCATTCTCTCTTTTCACCTTGCCAAACTTAACATCAGCATTGTTAAACTTAGAGAATACCTCATCAGGCACAGTTGACATCTGTGATGCCTTTGCAAGCAGTGCTTCCTCCTTTTCAGAAAGCGTATGCTCTTTCCCTGCGAGGCAGTCATCAATAAAATGCTTATACATTCCCAGCCTTTCATCCTCGCTGATATATTTATCAAGCACATCAGCATCTATTGATATAAGCTCAGGCTCTAAAAATGCATACTTCTCTGACACCTTCATCGCAGCCATCTGGGCTTTCCCAGATATTTCCTGATACTTTGAATTGCCTGTATCCTCATAATATTTCATAAATGCATACACATACACTCTTTCAGTAATGTATTCTACCTGTTCATACTCCTTAAGCGCCTTGTAAAGCATGCCGGCAGACTCGCCCATCCTGCCCTTAAGCTCACTTGGCTGTCCTGTCAGTTCAAGTATACTGTTATAATCCTTCTCCCATGCTTCATCAGAGCTGTACAAATCACTCACAGCCCATTTAAACTTATCATCAATCTCACTTCTTGCTGGCATAACAATCCTCCATTCATATTAACCTGCGGTAATATCCGCATTTATAAACAAAAGCCTGCAACAACTCATGCGCTGTCACAGGCTTATCATTCGTATTAATCAAGTTCTGGCAGATAAGCAGATGTCGCTATCGCAAGTGCACCATGTCCTATGTGGCAGGCAACTGAAAGTGAAAGCGGATCCATGTGGAAATCAAACTGTGGGAAAGTCTCTTTAACTAACGCAGCCCATTCCTCTGCCTCCTCAGGATTACCTGAATAAGCAACCTCCATATGCATCTTTCCATCCTTTGTAAACTCTGCAAATCTTGTATCTAAATCATCCTGCATTGCCTTAAGCATAATCTTCTTTGCAGAAGCCTTACCTCTTGCCTTGGCAAATGCATCTAACTTCTCACCCTGAATCTGAAGCACAGGATTAAGCTTTAACATAGTTCCAATAGCAGCTGCCGCAGGAGTTATTCTTCCGCCCTTCTTTAAGTACTTAAGAGTATCAAGTGTAATATATATGCTTGATTCCATCTTATGTTTCTCAAGAATCTCCTTAATCTCTGCCGCAGACTTACCTCTCTTAGCAAGCTCCTTCGCATCAAGAACAGACTGTCTCATGGTTACAGAAATTCTCTGGTTATTGACAACCTGAACCTTTCCATCATAATCATCAGCAACCATAGTAGCTGTCTGACATGTTCCGCTGAGCCCGCTTGACATAGGAATATATACTAGTTCATCATATTCCTTAAGAAGCTCATCAAATGCGTCCTGTATCTCACCAATAGAAGGCTGTGAAGTAGATATATCAGCATCCTGCTGTAACTTCTCGTAAAACTCTTCCTGTGTAAGATTAATATCTTCAAAATACTGTTCTCCATCTATAAAGAATGGCATTGGTATAACTTTAACCCCAAGCTCCTTAGACTGAGCCTGTGTAATTCCACTGTTACTGTCTGTAAGTATGGCAACTTTACCCATGTAAATCCTCCCAATAACCTATTGCTGGTAAATCAATTATTTTGTTATACTGATGTATATACCTTTATATAGTAAGGCATTTTGACATTTTTGTAAACAAATGTTTCTTATTTCAAAGTAATATTTTTATAAACTTTTATTGGAGAACCACTATGAAATATATTGAGATTGACTATCTGGACAGCATTTTAATGAATGCTCTTGAAGAACTTATTAACAAATGTGACGGCTACGAGCCTTATTACTGTGATTCCCATAACGACAGCTTTATCCAGTGTGCGCTTGTTGATGACAGCACAGATTCACCTGTAATGTATGGCTTTGTTGGACTGCTTATCAATGATGAATGCGGATATGTTGAAGTTTCAGGTCTTGTAGCACCTGATTTTCGCCATAGAGGACATTTTCGTAATATGCTATCCATCTGTTACAGAAATCTTAAAAGCAGCTCTGCTGGCAATTTAGAGCTTATTGCGCCTATAAGTGGAGAACTTCTTAACTGTTCTTTATGTGGTGATGTATGTTTCTACGAATATCTGTACCAGCTTGATAAAGCACATTTTAACTTAAAATCAATACAGGCTGCAGAGCCTGACAATGCCGAATATTATCTTGAGGGTGATGATTATCTTATGTATCTGCCGGAATATGAAGAACCTGTGGCTCTTCTTTATCTTGATACACAGAACACATTTGTAAATGTATACGGCGTATTCGTTGATGAGAAGCTTCGTGGGAAAGGCATTGGTACATGCCTTATGAAGCATTTTCTTAAAGACTACTTTAACATTGCTTCACTTCCACTCGTACTTAATGTAACAAGCAGGAACAAGGCAGCTGTGGCATTATATAAAAAATGCGGCTTCACCGAAGCAAGCCGCATTGAATATCATTATATTAACTGCCCTGAAAACTAGTTCTTGGCTGCAATAACATCTCTCATATCGTACATTCCAGCCGGCTTTCCTGCAAGGAACTTGGCAGCCTCAACTGCCCCCTTTGCAAATACAGCCTTAGAATGTGCGGTATGCTTGAACTCTATAACCTCGTCTTCTCCAGCGAAGATTACTTCGTGCTCTCCAACGATAGTTCCGCCTCTTACAGCACTGATTCCGATTTCCTTAGGATCACGCTTCTGTCTTAACTGGCTTCTGTCATATCTGTAGAAATAATCATCCTCAAGCACTTCCTTCATTGAATCTGCAAGTGCAAGAGCTGTTCCACTTGGCGCATCAAGCTTCTGGTTGTGGTGCTTTTCAACTATCTCAATATCAAAGCCTGCTGACGCAAACACTTTGGCAGCATCCTGTAAAAGCTTGAATAATGTATTGATTCCAAGTGACATATTAGCTGAACGTAATATTGCAACACTCTTTGATGCTTCATTGATTGATGCAATCTGCTCATCGCTTAATCCTGTTGTACATATTACAGCAGGAATCTTAGTTTTCTTAATATAGTCAACAAGTGTATCCTCTGCCTTAGCTGATGCGAAATCAATAATAACATCTGCTTCAACATTACATTCTTCTAATGAAGCAAATACCGGATATAAGTTATGTCCGTCATCACGAAGGTCAATTCCTGCTACTATCTGTGCATTAGCATCGTTAGCAACTATTCCCGTAATGACCTGTCCCATATGGCCGTTACAGCCATGCATAATTATTCTTGTCATGTTCATTCTCCTGTCAATTAAAGTATTCCGTAGTTAACCATTGCTTTCTTTAATCTCTCAAGGTTAGCCTCTTCCATCTCGCATAATGGGCTTCTGAGAGGTCCCATATCCCATCCCATAAGGTTAAGTGCATGCTTAACAGGAATTGGATTAACCTCACAGAATAATGCATCTACAAGCTCTAATGCCTTAAACTGTAACTGTGCAGCCTTAGCAACATCTCCAGCTGCAAATGTAGCGCAGATATCATGTGTCTGCTTAGGAGCAACATTAGATAATACTGAAATTACACCCTTTGCTCCAATTGACATAAGAGGAACAATAAGTCCGTCTTCACCTGAGTACATATCAAGTCTTCCCTCAGCTAATGCCATTGTCTTGCTCTCCTGTGCAAGATTACCTGTTGCAGCTTTAATAGCAACGATATTGTCAACATCCTTAGCAAGCTTAGCTGCTGTCTCTGGCTGGATATTGCAGCCTGTTCTTCCTGGAACATTATACATGATAATAGGAAGGTCTACTGACTTCGCAACTGCTGTATAGTGCTGGATAAGACCTTTCTGTGTTGCTTTATTATAATATGGTGTAACTACGAGACATCCATCAACTCCTGCCTTCTGTGCTTCCTGTGAAAGCCATACAGCTGTTTCTGTGCAGTTAGAACCTGTTCCTGCAATAACAGGAACTCTTTTCTTCACATAATCAGCAGCAAATCTGATTGTTTCTACATGCTCCTCATGTGTAAGTGTTGATGCCTCTCCTGTTGTTCCACAGATAATAATTGCATCTGTTGAGTTATTAATCTGGTAATCAAGGAATTCTCCAAGCTTATCGTAATTAACTTCTCCATTAGCTTTCATTGGTGTAATAATCGCTACACCGGCTCCGGTAAATACTGACATACCATCCTTCTTTCCGCTGTTAACAGCTATTATTATGTACATGATTCCTGTCTATTCTCATCGCTACCCATGTGAGTAGCTCAACAACATAGAAGAGCCAATCTGCTCAAACAGACTGGCTCTTAAAGAAATCATAGTAATAGTCCTTTAAGTAGCTCTCCATCTATTCGATGACAGTCGTAAAACTATTAATCCTACGCCCAGTAAGACTGCTCCGGAAACAATCCTCTTCGGCACTTTCCCCTTTTACTATCCTTCATATGTCTTCCGGGACATCAGGATAATTACTCTTGAATCGTGCGACCTCTACCTGCTGCAGGGGAAACCCTTACAGTTAATGTGACTATATCACTCTGATAATGTTATGTCAATATATATCCTTAAACTAAAGAACATAAATGTTGTCTTAATTATTCCTCATCTTCAACAAGGTCAATCTTACTTACTGATACCTCATAAGCAACTCTTCTCTCAACCTCTTCTTCTCCTATTTTCTTAGTGTACTCTCTGCTCTGTACACGTCCGCTGACCTGAAGATGTGCACCCACTTCAAGACCTCCTGCAAATCTTGCATTTCTTCCCCATGCTATACATGGTATGTAATCCGACTTACCGTATGGTCTGTTTACAGCCACTAATATATCTGCAATTTCTCTTCCTAATGGAGTTTTTCTATAAATAGGAGGCTTGCATACATATCCATCAAGGAATATCTGGTTGGACTTAGACTGCTCTTCAGGCATCTCGTCATCTTCTAAGAATCTTAATTCTCTTACAAATATTGAGAGAACAAGCTTATTCTTAGTTCCTTCATGTCTGTTATATGAACGGAACTGTCCTGCAACCTCAATCTTCATTCCTCTATAATCCTTAGTAACATCAATAAGCCTCTCAGATATCATAAGTGGTATGACATCTACCATATCACTTAATCTGTTCACTGATACATTAGCAATATAGAAGCCCTCTCCAAAGACCTCATGGCTGAAAGTGAACTCTGAGACAATCTCTCCAATGATACACACTCTGTTGTTTTCAATTACTTTATCAAGCATTCTGTATTTCTCCCTTCTTTGCCACCTTATTATTAATGTGTTGTGGCATGTGCTTTGTTTTCTCTAATATGTATATGTTGTCGTTTTCGCAAATATTACAAAAACTTTTTGAATAATCTGTGTTCAAAAAATGAAAAAATTTTTATATATTTAGTATTGTTTTTTAAGAATATTGTGATAGAATATAAAAGTTGCTAATCATAGAAGATATTTTAAGTTTAATTCAGGAAGGACATTATTAATGAAAACAAAGCGTGAAGATATTCGTAATATTGCAATTATTGCCCACGTTGATCATGGTAAGACAACCCTTGTTGATGAGCTGTTAAAGCAGAGCGGAACTTTCAGAGCCAATCAGGAAGTCGCTGAACGAGTTATGGATTCCAATGATATCGAAAGAGAAAGAGGAATCACTATTCTTTCTAAGAATACAGCTATCACATATAAGGATACTAAGATTAACATTATTGATACTCCTGGCCATGCTGATTTCGGTGGCGAGGTTGAGCGAGTACTTAAGATGGTTAACGGCGTTATTCTTGTTGTTGACGCATTCGAAGGTGTTATGCCTCAGACAAAGTTTGTTTTACAGAAAGCTCTTGACATGAATCTTTCTGTTATAGTATGTATTAACAAGATAGACCGTCCAGAAGCAAGACCTGAGGAAGTTATTGACGAGATCTTAGAGCTTTTCATTGACCTTGATGCTAATGAAGATCAGCTTGACTGTCCATTCATCTTTGCTTCAGCTAAGTCAGGCTATGCTATGGCTGACCTTAATGATGAAAAGAAAGACATGCAGCCACTCTTTGACTGTATCGTCAATAACATTCCTGCACCAGAGGGTGACCCTGATGCAGATACACAGATGCTTATCTCTACTATTGACTACAACGAATTCGTTGGTAGAATTGGCGTAGGTAAGATTGATAATGGAAGCCTTAAGGTTAATCAGGAGGTTATGATTGTTAACCACCATGATCCAAGCGTTAAGAAGCGTGTAAGAATTACTAAGCTTTATACATTTAACGGACTTAATAAGGTAGAAGTTAACGAAGCAGGAATCGGTGAAATTGTTGCTGTATCAGGTATTGCTGATATTCATATCGGTGATACAATCTGTTCACTTAACAACCCTGTTGCCATTCCTTTCCAGAAGATTTCAGAGCCTACTCTTTCTATGGACTTCATGGTTAATGACAGTCCTCTTGCAGGTAAAGAAGGTAAATTCGTTACTTCAAGACATTTAAGAGACAGACTTTTCAAGGAACTTAATACAGATGTTAGTTTAAGAGTTGAGGAAACACCTGGCGTTGAGAACTCATTTAAGGTTTCAGGACGTGGTGAGCTTCATCTTTCAGTTCTTATTGAGAATATGAGAAGAGAAGGTTATGAATTTGCAGTAAGTAAAGCCGAGGTACTCTACCACACAGATGAGAGAGGTAAGAAGCTTGAGCCTATGGAACTTGCTTATATCGATGTTCCAGATGACTGCACAGGATCTGTTATCCAGAAGTTAAGCCAGAGAAAGGGCGAACTCCTTGGTATGTCACCAATTAACGGTGGATACACAAGACTTCAGTTCTCTATTCCTTCAAGAGGTCTTATCGGATACAGAGGTGAATTCCTTACTGATACTAAGGGTAACGGTATTATCAATTCTTCTTTTGAAGGATATGAAGAATACAAAGGAGACATTTCTTACAGAAAGAATGGTTCTCTTATTGCTTACGAAAGCGGTGATGCTATCACTTATGGTCTTTTCAATGCGCAGGAAAGAGGTACTCTCTTCATCGGACCTGGTGAGAAGGTATATGCCGGAATGATCGTTGGCGAAAATCCTCGTACTGAGGATATTGAGGTTAATGTATGCAAGACAAAGCATCTTACCAACACTCGTTCTTCAAGTGCTGATGAGGCTCTCCGTCTTGTTCCACCTAAAATTCTTAGCTTGGAGCAGGCACTGGATTATATTGACACAGACGAATTACTTGAAGTAACACCAAAGAGTCTTAGAATCCGTAAGAAGATTCTTGATCACACAGCTCGTTACAGAGCAAACAAAAAGTAATTATTTTTAGGAGGTTTGAATTATGGATAGCGATTTAGGAGCTAAAGTTAAGAAGTTAAGAATTGCACACGGTCTTACACAGGAAGACGTTGCTAAGGCATTAGAGGTTACACCTGGTTACATAAGTAACGTTGAGAATGGCCGTAACCTTATGACATTAAGAATGCTTTCATATTATGCAGAGCTTACAGGAGTTTCTCTTGATTATCTTGCAGGAAGCGTTGACAAGTCATACCAGAATACAGCTCTTGACAATGAAATCATGCAGATTGTACAGAAGTTAGATGTTGATTCTAAGGAAAAGCTTATCTCTACACTCAGAATCTGGTTTGCTGAGAATAAGTAATTAAAACCGACAGGCATATAAATAAGGAGACGGGTTATATTCCCGCCTCCTTTTATTTTTTAGCTCTGTATTGATTTCATCTGATAGAATTCGCCTTTAAGTTCCATAAGCTCATCATATGTTCCATATTCAACGCAGTGACCATCTGCTATTACCGCTATTCTGTCTGCACCCTTTATAGTCGATAATCTGTGTGCAACTATAAATGTTGTCCTGTCTTTAGTAAGATTATTAAGTGCCTCCTGAATAAGCTTCTCAGATATACTGTCTAATGCTGATGTTGCCTCATCAAGAACTATTACTTCAGGATTTCTCATAAGTGCTCTTGCAATCGATACACGCTGCCTCTGTCCTCCTGAAAGCTTTCCACCATGCTCTCCCACAACTGTATCTAATCCATCCGGAAGTGAATCTATAAGATCTCTTAAATTAGCTGCGTCCACAACTTTATTAAGGGCTTCTTCATCGAAATCATCTATTCCATATGTTATATTATCTCTTATAGTTCCTGAGAATAATATTGATGTCTGCGGTACAACTGCCAGATGCTTTCTATAAGTTCTAAGATCAATATCTCTCATATCATGTCCATCAATTGTAACAACTCCGTCTGTAGCGAAATTAAAGCCTATAACAAGGTTCAGAATTGTAGATTTACCAGCTCCTGATTCTCCCACAAGTGCAATCGTCTGTCCTTTATCGACATGAAGATTAAGCTCATGAAGTACTGGTTTATCTGTATTATTATAGGCAAACCTGACATTTTTAAAATCAAACTCGCCTTCTACACTTTTAAGTGCTTCTTTCCCATCATTGCATTCAATATCTTCTTCAAGAAGTACTTCTCCAATAGAATTAACCGACTCAACTCCCTTGGCAATAACCGGTATAAGCGACATAAGTGATGATACCTGACTTACTATTGTTGCAAAATAACTCTGGTAAAGTGTAATATCTCCAGGACCAACACTTCCCTTTAAAGCAAGAAATCCTGTGAATCCCAGACACACAACCTGGAAAACCTGGAATATTGCCCATCCAACCGAGCCAAATAATGCCTGTATAACATCAAGCTTATAGCCTTTCTCCGCAACTGCAAAAAGCTGTCCGCTCATCTTGGTTACTTCTTCCTCTTCAAGTGCATGAGCCCTTGTAACCGGAATAAGTTCAACCATCTCCATAACCCTTGCAGACGTCTCTTCCATCTCCTTACGGAACTCAGTATTTCTCTTCTTCATAATATTTCTGAAAAATACCATAGTTGCCGCTGCAAGAGGTGTAGTGAGAAGAAAGAATAAGAATACTATAAGACTCTTTGATACTGTAACAAAAAGTGCAACTCCAATATTAAGTGCAATATTTAATATGCTTAAAAACATCTGTGTTGACAACGTCTCAACCGCTTCCACATCTCGCATTATCTTTGATTGCAGCCTGCCTGACTGTGTCTCTTTGTGGTACGAAATTGAAAGCTGCTGCAGTTTCCTTACAAGTGCTTTTCTAAGTCCTGTTTCTGCATATCTTGTTGCTAATGATTTATATCTTGTATACAGATAATTCATTGGCACATTAAGAACAACTAATGCAACCATAATTATTGCCTGAATAATAATATTCTGTACAGTATCTGGCGAACCACTTGTAATATCATTAATAATATTGGCCGTAACAATTGGCAGCACCCACACAGGGGCATGCTTTATAAAGAAAAATAATACTGCAAGAAAGAACTTATTATAATTTCCCTTATAAAGCCCTATAAGTATCTTTAACGGATGCCCCTTATGCTTCCTATAGCACTCAATGAACCAATTCTCAACATCAATTCCCTTTGGTGCATGTAAATTCATGATTGTTCCTCATTTTTCATATATTTATACTAATCTCTTTCAATCTTATCAACATTATCTGCCACAATTGCTTCTCCATCGCAGCCCTCAATATTGACATTCTTTAATATAAGTTTTTCTACATTACTTACAATAAGTCCCTGTCTGCTTGCTTCATCACAGCCAAGCATCATTGCTGCTACCCCCGGCTTCGCATCTTTAGCATAGCTGAAGTTAATATTCTCAAATGTAAGCTTCTCAACTTTACTCTCTGGCAGACCGAATATATATGCACCTGCAACATGGCAGTTTTTCGCATTGATATCCTTAAATGTAAGGCTCTTGATTGAAGGTGTTCTGTCATCAACAGGAAGTGGCTTTCTAGAACCAACATATTCTGTCTTTCCATCTGGATCACAGAAATAGAAGCTGTTAACAACAAATGGTGTCATAACGTTATCCATATCAATATTCTCAAATGAAATATCATCAAGTACAGATAATTTACCACGGCCTCTTCTTGTCTTAACTCTTAAACCTCTGTCTGTATTCATGAACATACAGTCTCTGATATGAACATCTTTAACTCCCGCAGCTATCTCGCTTCCTACTGTTACTGCACCATGTCCGTCTCTCATACAGCACTGGCGTACTGTCATATCCTCTGTAGGAGTCTTTTCCTTCTGAGCCATATATATCTTGCCTGACTTGATAGCTATACAGTCATCACCAACTGAAATGTATGTTCCAAGCACAAGAACATCCTGACAGCTTTCCGGGTCAAGACCATCTGTGTTGTGTGAATTAGCAGGATTAAGAATCTTAACATCAATAAACTTAAGATGTTTACTAAAATATGGGTGGATTGTCCATGATGGTGAATTCTGAACTGTAATTCCATGCATAGTAACATTACTACAGTTATTGATAAAGAATAATCTTGGTCTCCACGCAGTATTTCTTATCTTACAATTCTTCCACCAGTTATCGTGAGTTGTGCATCCATCAATAGTTCCTTCACCTGTAATTGTAACATTTGAACAGTTGATACCACATACAATTGCTGAAAACATATCCAGAGGATTGCCTTCCCATGTACCAAGGTTGTAATAATCTTTCTCATCGTATGTCTCAATCTGTCCCGGTAATATAGGGAACTTATTTCTTTCTGTAAATGCTGAAAGTACTGCTCCTTTAGCAAGCTCAAGATTAAGATTATCTTTTAAGAATATGCTTGATATCTTATAAACACCCTCTGGAACTAATACTCTGGAATCCTTAGGAGCTGCCATAATCGCACACTGGATTGCATTAGTATCATCATGCTCTCCATCACCATACGCACCAAATTCTCTGACATTAAGTGTTACATATTCATAATCCGTCTTAAATTCAACAGGTCCATATTCTTTTCCTGCATACACCGCTGTAATCTTATATTCTGTATCTGGCTTAAGACCATATATTGTTGTAACAACCTTTTCTGTCTTGCCATATTCTTCTCCATTAATCAGGAGTGTGTATTCTTCCTTAGAATAATACTTTCCACCGTCATCAAATTCTACTACAGCACTTCTTCCTGTCTTGATAACTAACTTTAACTCCATAATACACCTCCATTGCTGCGTCCGTAATCCTGATAATCCCTGTTTCTTATATATTCACTGTAAGCTGTTATGTATGCCGCTGATACAGCCACACCGCTCTTATCCGCAACATGCTTATCAGTAGCTTTTTCAAAGATTTCCTCAGCCTTGGATGCATATTTTTCTGTCTGTATAAGCTTCATACGGCATCCTTTCAATACTGCATATGCATATATAAGCTTTACAAACTGCGAATCTGTATTATCAATCGTATCATTAAGAACTGAAACTGCTGCTTTATACATTTCTCTTATTCTTGCAAATATCTCATATAACGCCTGGTCCATAACTTCAAGTGTATCAACTGCTCCTGCTGCAAATAATGCAAGTGCTTTTACAGCCTTAACATCACCATCATGTGCTGCCTCTCCTGCGTTCTTAAAACATTCTGCATATATTGCATTATACTGCGCAATTATATCATTATAATGTTCTTTACCACCATCTTTGGTTTCATAATTCATATAGAAACTCAGTGCCTTAAATGCTATGCATAAGCATCTGCTACCTTCAGCTCCTGTAAAATATCCTGATTCTGTTCTTGACTGTCTCTCTGTCTGCTTGGCAATATTAACAGCAATATCATTCTTTCCAACACTATAGCATGCATTACCATACATGTAATTAACAAGGTCATTCTCGCCTATATTAATAGTATTATCCTGTATAAGCTTATCTAATTCACCTGTAATAACATCCTTATATTCATCACTATGCTCTGCTGCTTCAAGTTTACCTAAAGCATTAAGAAGAAGTGCCTTATCAAATGCATCTGCTCCTTCAAGCCCGGTTTCTTTTAATACATTATTAATGTATCCTTTAATTTCAAAACTTTTATCCAAGCCTTTTTCCTCCTAACCAATATTTATTTTATTGTAACATGTTAAACAGTATTATTCCACTATTTGACTGGTAATGACGAATAAAAATACAGTTTTTTCGCTACTCGCGCAAAAAAGGACGAGCCTTTTAAGGCTCGTCCAAAATAAATTCAAAATATTAACATTACTCCTTAACGGCACCTACGTTAACACCCTGTACGAAGTACTTCTGACAGAATGGGTAGATGATCATGAAAGGAAGGATAGCTACGATAGTTGCTGCATTAGAAATTGTTGTTGGGTTAACAGCACCATCATTAGGAATATCACTATCAACAACCATACTTCTTAACTGAATCTGGAAGTTGTAAAGATTATTCTTATTAATATATAACTTGAAGTTTGTATAATCATTCCAGAAGCTTACTGCGAACATCAAACCAATTGATGCAAGAGCTGCCTTTGAAAGAGGAAGTACAATCTTGAAGAAGATACCCATTGGTGAGCATCCATCAATCTGAGCTGCTTCGAAAAGTGATTCTGGAATACCTTCGAAGAAGTTTCTCATAAGTACTAAGTTATATACATTAATAGCCATTGGCAGAATAACCGCCCACAAAGTATTGATTAATCCTAACTGCTTGATAACAAGGAACTTAGGAATCATACCACCATCGAAAATCATTGTGAAGAGAAGCATGTAAGCGAAGAAGTTTCTTCCTGGCATCTCCCACTGGATTAATACATAACCACCAAGTGTAACAACTAAAAGTCCAACGAATGTACCTATAATAGTTGTTATAACTGAGATTAAGAATGGATGATAAAGGTTTGATCTTGTTATAATAGCACGGTAACCACCCCAAGAGAACTTCTGAGGAAGCCACTTAAAATCATATGATGAATATGCATCTATTGAAGTAATAATTACTTTGTAAATAGGAATCATAATTGCACATGCAATGATAATGAATAAAATTGCATTAACAATTGGGAATACTTTGAATTTTTTCTTTTTCTTTTTATAAACTAGTGTCTGATTATCACTCATTATCTATTCCCTCCTATACAATTCCTCGTCCACGTACTTTCTTACTTGCCCAGTTACAACCGAGAACTAAGATCATACCAACGAAAGACTTAAATAAACCTACAGCAGTTGTATAACCATAATCTGAGTTACCACCACTGAATGTCTTAGTATATACATATGTCTGTAAAACCTGTGATTTAGCATATGTAATAGGTGACTGTAATACGAATACAGATTCGAAAAGGTTCATAACCTTAGCAAGGTTAAGAATGAATACTGTAATAATTGTATTAGCAAGAGCTGGTAATGTAATGTATATCAGTCTCTTGAATCTGTTAGCACCATCAATCTGGGCTGCTTCATAAAGGTCTGGGCTGATACCTGACAATGTAGCCAAGAAGAGGATTGTTCCCCAACCTGTATCCTTCCAAACATTCATGATATAGAATGTTCCACGCCAGTAAGCTGTACTGTTCATGAAATCAACAGCTGTATCAATAACACCCATATTTATAAGAATTGAGTTGACTGGAGCACTATCATATGGAGCCAGTAACATCTTAAATACTGAAGCAACAACTACCCATGACATGAAGTGAGGAAGATAGATAATTGTCTGTACTGTCTTCTTGAAAATCATGTTAGTAATCTCATTCAGAAGAAGTGAGATAATAACTGCTGCACCTGTATTTAAGAACAACTTAATTAATGACAAAATTAATGTGTTTCTGAATGCCTGCCAGAAATAGATATCGTTAGTAAACATAGTCTGGAAATGATACAGACCAATGTAGTATGGATTAGCGATAACATATTTTGTGAACGAATAACGAACACCAAGCATTGGCCAGTAATTGAATAACATAATCATAACGAAAACTGGCACGAACATAAGGTAGAAACCTCTGTAATAATACATCTTATTTGTGAGGCTCTGGTTTAATGAGTTAGAAAGATACTTAGCATCAACATGAAGATCTTTCTTGAAAGGCTTAACAATATCTATAAAGCAACCTGCAACTGCTATAACAATACCAATCGCAAGTACAACAAATCCACAACCAATATGATATGAATTGCCATTATATCCATTGCTAAGAATATCTGGAAGGTTAACATTAACGTACTTAAGTCCACCACCTGCTACCTTACCATTAACAAGTGTAAACTGAACTGCAAATACAGAAACAACTGTAAGAACAGCTGCTATTACTGTAGTAATGATAGAAAAGAATTCTTTTCTGGCTACAATAAGAATGATACCAACAACGATACATGCGATGAATAAATACCATAACACTGGCATACTGATATTCATGTAACTGAAAGCATATGCTGTAGGATAAACGCCTTCTTTAATCTTCTCTCCTGACTGAACAAGAGGTAAAAGACTGGCAATGAGCATGATAATAAGTCCGATGATGGCCATCAATTTAATATTTCCTTTTGGCTTTCCTACTGCTGTTCCGCACTTAGGGCATATTTTAGCTTTCTTAGGAAGCTCTGTGTTACAAGATGGACACTGCATTTTTTTACCTTCTTTCCTAATTATTATCGTATGCCTATTAAATAAATTTCATAAGCAAATCCTTTTTTGTCAGTATAAACGGCGCGGATTTCTCTGCGCCGCCATACTAACATAAGATGTATAAACATCTAATAATTATTGTTTAAATTACTTCTTAAGTGTTTCGTTTAATGACTCAACTACTGCATCACACTTAGCACCAACCTGCTTCTTGTAATCAGCCATAGCTTCATCATATGTCTTCTCACCAAGAACTACCTGTGAAACAACTTCAAGTCTCTTAGTATTGATATCAGAGATATTGTTGCTAAGTACTTCTGTGTTCCAAAGTGGAGTCTCAAGCTTGCTGTTAGCATTGAACATTGCATAGTTCTCTGTGATAATTGGATCAACACTCTTGTTACCTGGATCTGTGTTATCACCAAATGTAGCGATAGCTAAGCTCTTATCAATGTGGTTCTTAGACATAAGCTTTGTATTATCTTCAGGTGTTGTAAGGAAGTGGAATACACCTTCTTCGTATGTCTTAGTCTTACTCTCATTAACTCCACCCTTTGAGTCGTAAACTGTAACAGTCTCAGCCTTATCATCCCAGTGAGTACCCTTAGCACCATACTGCCATGCAATCTGGATATCTCCACCATCAAGCATAGTATCGATGAAGTACTTGAAGATTCCTTCAGCCTTACCATTCTCATATGCCTTGTATGTAATACACCAAGCAGTAGCAAGACGCTCCTTATATGAACCAAGTTCCTTAATAGGCTTAATAGCAATAATCTTATCTGTCTTATCAGCTATAGAGTTCTGAAGTGTATAAGCCCATGTACCTGCCCAGTATGTGAATACTGAAGAAGCTGTTGAAGCATCCTTTGCATTCCACTTATTACGAGCATCTGATGTTGTCTGGTTCTGAGAAGCCTTATCAAGAATACCATCATCAACGGCTGTCTTAAGTCTTGTAAGTGCATCCTTCATATCCTGCTGAGCAAATCCATCCTTGTATTCCTTAGCTGCTTCATCATAGTAGAATGTGAAGTTAGCATTCTGATAGAATTCTGGAAGATAGTTAGTATATGGAGCTTCTGGAGTACCAGAGTTACCACCAGCTATGAAACCTGAACAAGAGATAACGAAGTTCTGGTTAGCTGAAGCAGCCTTCATATCCTTAAGCATCTTGTAATACTCATCATATGTAAGTGTCTTAGATGCAACTTCCTCTGGGTTGTATCCAGCTGCTGTTAAAGCTGAAGACTTGATGTATGTACAGCATCCATTACCACGGGCTGGTGAGAATCCGTAAAGAGCCTTCTCTCCGTCTGGACCAGCAACCATGTTTCCTGATTCGATGATTTCAGCCTGATCGATAAGTCTTCCTGAGTTCTTAGTTGCTGACTGATTCCAAGCATCTGTCATATCCCAGAGATATCCGTTAGCTGCGAAGTTAGCAAGGTAATCTGAGCTAAGAAGAACTACATCAGGGATATCGCCTGAAGCGAATGCATTCTTAACTGAATCATAGTAGCTAGAATGTTCTGGACGAATCCACTTAATATCAAGACCTGTAAGGTCACCAAGATACTTGTAGAATTCCTGAGCGCCGTTAGTTTCCTTAACTACTGTACCATCAACCATAACTGTGAACTGCTCTGGCTTCTGTACGTTAGCCCAATCAACTGTTGCTTTTGTTGCGTCCTGATTGCCGCTGTTAGAGCCACAAGCTACGAGGCCCATAACTGAAGTAAGTGATAAACCTACTGCAGCAAACTTCTTTAATGTCTTTTTCATAAACCTTAAAACCCTCCTTAATTTGGTTCGCGGGGATTCTCTCCCCGTTTCGTTTTTAGACATTGATATATTAGCATTTTTGTACTATTTTAACAAGGCTAATTTTAACAATTATTGTATTTTTTTTGCTTTTTCTGTGAAATCCCAGTATTTATGCCATTTCCTGCATTCATAATTTTTTCATTTTTTTGAAATTTTTATCAAAAATCATTTCGTGAGAATAGTTTTTTTTCATATAATCTTTGTGTTTTTATGTAAAAAATGCACTATGTGCCTTGCTTTTTTTAGATTATTTTACATCACATTTACACATTATATACTCTTTAAAGCAGAATCCGACCATTGTATTGTGATTTTTTACCACTGTTAATAATTTATTCATATTTCAGGTATCATCTGCACAATTTTCCTGTATCATCTCTGTACATCTGCATGCTGCATGTATCCCTTAAGCATATCTTTCCCGATGACATCTCTGTCATATTCTTTTCCAGAACATTTCTTGCTGCATTCTCCATCATCAGTTCAAATGTAACGCCATCGGCATATTCTGTATTAACTATTGTTATATCATTCTGTGCACATATGTACTGCACTTTTCCCACATAATTATAATCAACATCAAGGAATGCATGCACACCCTCTGTAAGCTCACCAAGTCTGCAGACGGACAGTGCTTCCTTGGCAGCATTAGTATACGCTCTTATAAGCCCGCCTGTTCCAAGCAGAACACCTCCAAAATATCTTGTCACAACACACAGACAGTTTCCGCATTCATTTCCCGTAATTACTTCCAGTATCGGCTTACCTGCTGTGCCTGACGGCTCACCATCATCTGAAAATCTCTGTATCTCGCTCTTGCCTCCTAAAACATATGCATAACAGTTATGTCGTGCATCCCAATATTTCTTTCTAAGCTGTTCTATTATTTTCACTGCCATATCTTCATCTTCAATATGATAAATGTTAGCTATAAATCTTGATTTCTTATCTGTAAATTCACCTGTTCCACCTGATATTATCTTCTTCATTATCTGATTCCTTCTTATATATGTATATTTAGTTATTATACAGCCTTATTGATTGCCTGTCATACCTTTTTATGTTATAATATCATGACTTTATTAAGGAGGACAATATATGAATTATGGTGGTAAAGGCATAAAACAAAAGAAAAGACTGCTTAATTCAGCTACTACCAAGCTGGGCACCAAATTAGGTATATTTTTCATAAAACTGGCTTTAGTTGCTGCTATAGCTGTTGTTGTTTCCGGCTCATGCCTTGTATTAGGTTCCTTTCAGGGAATTATAGAGAATGCCCCTGACATTGCATCTGTCAATGTTTCGCCTGAAGGCTTTGCAACTAAGATATATGATTCAGATGAGAATGAAATACAGACACTTTCTTCTGCCGGAGCTAACAGGACATATGTAACAATTGACCAGATTCCTAAAGATTTGCAGCATGCATTTATAGCTATAGAAGATGAGCGTTTCTATGAGCATAATGGTATCGATATGAGAGGTATCTTACGAGCTGCTTCAATTACACTTTCATCAGGTGAGATGTCACAGGGTGCAAGTACAATAACACAGCAGCTTCTAAAGAATAATGTTTTTAATGCTTTTAACGAATCTACAATTGAAAAGATTAAGCGAAAGGTTCAGGAACAATATCTGGCTATAAAGCTTGAGACAGTAATGTCTAAAGATTCCATTCTTGAGAATTATCTTAATACCATTAACCTTGGTAACGGATATTATGGTGTACAGGCTGCTGCCAGAGGATATTTTAACAAGGATGTATCAGAGCTTTCTATCAGTGAATGTGCTGTAATTGCATCCATCACTAAAAGTCCTACAGGTCTTAATCCAATAAGGCATGCCGACAGAAACAAAGACCGGCAGAGTCAGGTCCTTCTCAATATGAAAGAGCAGGAATATATATCCCAGGAAGAATATGATGAAGCGGTTTCCGATGATGTCTATGCAAGACTTGAAGGGATTGAACTTGCCGGAACATCAACTACAACTTATTCATATTTTGTTGATGAACTTATCAATCAGCTTACTTCTGACCTTATGTCACAGAAGGGATATACAGAAGCACAGGCTACAAGCCTTATATATCGTGGCGGACTTCAGGTTTATTCAACTCAGGACACAATGATGCAGCAAGTTGCTGACGATGTTATCAATGATCTTGGCAACTACAATGATAATACACATTTTTCTATCAATTATGCTTTAACAATAAAGCAGACTGATGGATCATTTTCATATTATTCACACAATTCAATGGCTAACTGGTACACAAAGACTCTTGGAGATACCAGTTTCAGTCTTACGATGACCGATGAAGATGCTGCTAGAAGTTATGTTGAAGCATATAAACAGGAGCTCCTTAAAGAGGGTGGTGAAATATATGCTGAGACACTTACATTTACAATACAGCCCCAGATATCATTTACTGTAATGGATCAGACCAACGGACATGTTAAAGTTATGGTTGGCGGACGCGGTGATAAAACTCTTAACCGAAGCTTAAACCGTGCTTCTAATGACATTGCAAGACAGCCGGGTTCAAGTATTAAGCCACTTGCTGTATACGGTCCCGCCCTTGATACAGGGACATATTCTCTGGCATCTGCCATTGATGATGCTCCTTATTATTATTCAGGAACTGATGCAAAGCTTGTTACTAACTTTACAAAAGGTGAATACAGAGGTCTGATGACATTAAGAGAAGCTCTTACTGTTTCACAGAATGTACCTGCTGTTAAGATTCTTTCAAAGCTTACGCCCCAGGTTGGTTATAATTACCTTGAGAAATTCGGTATTTCAACGCTGGTTTCTCCTAAAAATGCAATCAACGGTGCACACGATGTTGTACAATCACTTGCACTTGGCGGTATGACACGAGGTGTTTCCAATATTGACATGTGTTCCGCTTATGCAGCCATTGCTAATAAAGGAACTTACACAAAGCCTATTTACTACACAAAAGTGCTTGATTCAGAAGGCAACATTATTATCGATAATTCTGTACCTGAAACGCATAAGGTACTTAATGAGAATTCTGACTGGCTTCTTATTCAGGGATTACGCTCTGTTGCTACTGACGGTACTGCACGTACAGCCAACTTTTCAAGCCAGCCTGTAGCAGGTAAGACAGGTACAACACAGTTCGACAGCGACAGATGGTTCTGTGGCTTCACTCCATATTACACAGCCGTAATATGGGCAGGCTATGATGATAACTCCAAAGAGCTTGGAAATGTTGTCAACCACAATGTTATATGGCGTACAATTATGCAGACAATTCATGAAAATCTTAATCTTCCAACTGGAAGTTATGAACAGCCATCTGGTATTGTAGAGGCGGCTGTATGCTCTAAGTCAGGGCTTCTTCCTGTTGAGGGCTTATGTGACCAGGACCCTGAAGGAAACTGTGTTATAACAGAATATTTCACTGAAGACACAGTTCCTACTGAATACTGTACAACACATGTTAATGTTTCAATATGTAATGAATCCGGAGATATTGCTACTTCCAGTTGTCCAAGTGTTACAACTAAGATTATGAGAAAGAAATCTTCTGCTGATAAGCTTGGCGAGGATAAAGACGGTTCTGAATTCAAGACATGGGATGCTGATATCTCAATTACAGATACTGAGTTATCTAAGTTATGCACTATTCACAGTGCAACAACCAAGCCTTCCAAGGTTACACCCGGAACAGGCAGCAACAAAAACAATTCTAAAGAAACAACTGCTGCCTCAACAGAGACATCTGGTAAAACTAATTCATCTGACAAACGGCCTTAATCATTAAAAAAGGATAGTGGTTCAATTTAAGCGAACCACTATCCTTTTATTTTATTCTTTCTTCATCCTAGGTTCAAATATAAGTGATGCAATAAATCCAAATATAAGTGCTGCTGATACTCCGACTGCACATGAAGTAAATCCTCCTGTAAACAATCCTAAAAATCCCTGCTCATCTATTGCTTTCTTCATGCCCTTCCATAAGACATTGCCAAATCCTGTAAGCGGAACTGTTGCTCCCGCTCCTGCAAATTTAACAAAAGGCTCATATATTCCAACTGCTCCAAGTACAACTCCTGTTGTTACAAGAATGACCATTATCCTTCCCGGCATAAGCTTTGTCTTTTCCATAAGAATCTGCGTAAGAACACATATTAACCCCCCACATACAAATGCTTTAACAAAATCCATGGCTTTAACTCTCCTTTCCTTCAAGAATTACACCATGGGCTATGCCCGGCACACTTTTTCCTTCATTGTAACTTACGGTAGATAACAAAGCTCCTGTAGGAACAAAAAGAACTCTTTTATATTCTCCTCTTATAAGCCTGTCCATAATACAGCTTCCAAGAACAACTGCACTGCAGCCACAGCCGCTTCCGCCTGAACACTTAGTTTCCCCTTCGTATATAAGCATTCCACAATCATACAGCTTATCAGCAATATCAATACCTTTTTCTTTTAGAAGCTCAGACAATATCCTGTTGCCAATCTCTCCTAAGTCGCCTGTAAATATTGCATCGTAATAGTCCTTATCAACATCAAGATCTTTGAAATTAGCTTCTATAAGCTCTGCTGCTGCTGGAGCCATACATGCTCCCATATTCATTGAATCCTTAACGCCGTAATCAACAATCTTTCCCGTTGTAATACCCTTTATGAGAACACATTTTTTCTTATCCAGAGGCTTATCGCCGACGATATACGCCCCTGCTCCTGTAACTGTCCATGTAGATGCAACTGGTCTCTGATTTCCATACTCGAGCGGATAACGGAACTGCTTTTCAGCACTTGCAAAATGGCTTGACGCGATGGCAATTACATTTTGCGCATATCCGGCATTAACACACATTGCACCAAGTGATAATGCCTCGCCCATCGTTGAACATGCTCCGTACAAACCAAACATCGGTATTTCATATCTCATAAGACCGAAAGATGTTGCTATAAGCTGTCCAAGAAGGTCTCCGGCATAGATATAATCTATGTCTGACGCAGCCATGCCGCTTTTAATAAGCAGCTTGTCAACCGCCATCTCCTGAATGTGGCTCTCAGCCTCCTCCCAGCTTTTCTTTCCAAACATATCATCTTCTACTGCCACATCAAACATTTCACCAAGCGGACCATCAGCCTCTTTCTTTCCAACCACTGTCGCTGTGCATCTCACATATACATCTTTGTCAAATAACAGACTCTGTTTTCCAGTCATAATCCTCGTTTCCGCACATACTCATGTGCCATTAGTCTTTATAAGTAGTCTGTCCAAAAATGTATTAATTATGTATTATTTTCGTATTATGTCAAGCGTATGTGCAGCAGCACCAAGCAGATCAGCTCTTTCACAGGTTGCAAGATGATACCTGTAAAACATCTCGTATTCCTCCTCGTCAAGCTGATTCACAAACTGTCTTATGTAATTAGCCGGTCCATCCGGTGTCACAATCTTCACACGTTCACATCCTGCTGCTTCATTAACTCTTGTAATATCTTCAAGTCGCACATAATCATACAGATCCTGCTCTGAAGATATCGTGTGGAAATCCTCTGTCAGCCTGCCCTGTTCCATACACTCCTTAATATGTCTTTCCTTAAATGCATATGTAATTACACCATACTCGTTCATAACATAAGCGACAAGAATAAAGCCACCTTTCCTTGTAATACGGGCCGCCTCCTTTAATGCCTTAACCTTATCCTCCTGTCCGAACAGATGATACATCGGCCCGAACAGCAGGGTTATGTCAAACGTTTCATCCTCGAAACGCTTTAACTTAAGTGCATTGCCCTGATAAGCCTTAACTGATGAATTCTTAGATTTCAATATTCCAAGATTGTGCTTTACCAGTTCAACTGCAGTTACATCAAAGCCTTCCTCAGCCAGTGCAACGCTGTATCTGCCTGTCCCGGCACCTATATCCATAATCTTTATATTCTCTCTGCCTTCTCTCTTTAATTCTTCAATACACTCATGTATATAATGAATCGATGTACGGAATTCAATCTGTCCGTGTCTTGAAGTCAGTCTTTTTTCTTCATTAAATTTATTATAATAATCTTCTAAAAAAGTTCCCATATTATCCTCGTATCCTGCGCATTTCTTTAAAACAGTTCCTATGATTCTACCATACAGATGTTTCTTAATCAAGAATCACAGTACATGTATAAGCTTTAAAGCCAGATATATAAGTCCTGCACACCAGCTAAAAAATATTCCATATAGAATAACAGGACCGGCAATCGTGAATATCTTGCAGCCAATACCGAACACCCGTCCCTCCTTCTTATACTCAATCGCAGGTGCAGCAACGCTGTTTGCAAATCCTGTAATCGGAACAAGACTTCCTGCTCCGCCAAATGTGGTTATAGACGGATAAATATTAAGTCCGGTAAGAATTACACTTAAAAATACCAGTATCAGTGTTGTGTAAGATGCTGCATCCGTGTCAGGCACTTTCATCCACTTGCATACATTTAAAATAATCTGTCCTGCAACACATATACAGCCACCAACAATGAATGCCTTAAAGCATTTTGCCACACAGCTTCCTTTAGGCGTAACATTTTTTACATAAGCATTATAGCTTTCATTTCTTTTTTCAATATCAGCTTTGGTACCGCTTTCAGAATTAATATCGTGCATAAATCCTCCCTTTTTGCAATGCAAAATCAATACATATATAAGTAATATACAAGCTGTCCTAGTGCTTTTCCTGCCGCTGTCGCCGCCACAATAAAACCAAGACCGGTGCCTGCCTTTGCCCTGTGAACGAATATAGGTAATGCTTTGACTGTCTCTGCAAGGCTTATTAAAAATGTGCCTATAAATATCCCGGATATCAACCCGAATATAATACAGCCCGTCATTCCTATTCTAACCGTGATTCCAAGAACATATACAGCATTAGCTGCCGTCGCACCGATTATTATACATTCCTCATACAGAGACACATGTCTGCTCGTCCCGCTGACATCAGCATATCTGTTAATAACACCAACGCTGGTTATAAGTGCAAAAAGTCCTGCAGCAGTAAACACTCCCGACATAGCCCCTATAAAAATAATAACCGCTATCATTTTCCACCTTCCCTGTCAATAACAGATTCTGATATATCTTTGTCATATTTATCCATTTCAACCTCAAGCGGTGTTGGTGCTTTTGACAGCTTTTGTCCTGCAAAATGATCATAAAATATAACAATTCCAATAAACAATCCCACAGCATAGGCAATCTCCATTGCATTTGTTGCCTTATATGCAGATGCTCCAAGAAGCTCGTACACCCGGTCAAATATATCCGTCGTACTTACGTCATTGTTGTACGCAATAATTCCATATCCGCTTCCAACCATTGTTATAAAACATATAACAGCTACCTTAATCCAATGCACTGTGCCTTCCTTCTCCGGTTTCTTGTACTCAACAACAAAATCACATTCCCCAAGACATTCAATATCTGCATCCGGATACTCCTTCTGAATAATGCCCACAACATCAAGTGCATCAAGCACCTTCCTGTCATACTTGCCCAGCGTAAACTCCACAAGCGTTATATGTCCGATTTTTTCAATCATATCCTTATCACTGCAATAAACAGTCATCACATCCCCTATATCAACCTTCGGTTTCTTAACATATCTCTGCTGGTCAATCTTCAAATAAATCTTCTCTGACATAACAACTCCCTCCACACTCTAGTATTGTACATGCCCGCAGAATTATTCATGAAGCTTTTATTTCTGCAACAGCCTGCCCTAGCCCACCGCACTCCATACCGGCACAAAACAGTCCCATCACTGTTTTCATTCAGCATAAAACTACGCCGCTGTGTCCGTCTATGGCATATGTCCGAATATTTCGAATCGTGTGGGAGTTAATGCCGCTGTCTGTAAAAGGGCGGTGTGGATAAACTCGTTCAAGCGAAGCGCGTTTGTTTATCCACACCGTAATAAACTATACAGATGGCGGCATTTACTCCCACTAGATGAAGAAATCCTGAGGGCATATGCCATAGACGGACACAGCGGCGGGATCGTTAATATATGAATGAATCCTTCACGCAAACAGCCGCTTGCGCATGCCACTTAAAATCTTCTTCTCCATCCGCGACACCTGCACCTGCGATATTCCGAACTCCTTAGCAACCTGCATCTGTGTGTAATCATCATAATAACGCATTCTGATAAGCTCTTTTTCACGCTGTGAAAGTGTTTCCATAAGCTGTGCAAGTGCCACTTTACTTGATGCAGTTTCCCCAATGTCTGCCTTGTCTTCTAACTTGTCCATCAGCATGACCTCACTTCCATCACCCTGATAGATTGTCTTATATATTGATTCAACCTCCATTGATGCAGACATTGACAATGTTATGTCTTCAACTGACAACTCACAGGCAGCTGCTATCTGTTCTACTGTCGGTTCACAGCCTAACGTGTCACGGAGCTGTCCCGCCGCTCTCATGCTTTTTACTGCATTTTCTTTGATAGAACGACTTACCTTTACCATTCCGTCATCCCGCAGGAATCTTCTTATCTCACCTGTTATCATAGGAACTGCATATGTTGAAAATGCAACATCCATATCCAGATTGAAATTATCAATTGCCTTTATAAGCCCTATACAGCCTATCTGAAACAGATCCTCCTGTTCTGTTCCTCTCCCCTTAAATCTTTTAATTATGTTCCATATAAGCCCAAGATTATCTGTTACCAGCTTCTCTCTAGCCTCTTTGTCATTATTGTGTGCTTTAGCGATCAATTCCCTGGTACAATCCTTAGTCTGATCCATAGCATCACATCCTATCAATTACTCCCCTATTTTCTTTCTCATAAGAACTGTTGTTCCTTTGCCCGGTGCCGACGCAACTCTTAAATCATCCATGAATGCCTCCATAAACGAAAATCCCATTCCTGAACGTTCCTGTTCAGGCTTGGTTGTATACAGAGGTTCCATTGCTTTTGCAACATTTTCCATGCCAAGACCGTCATCGTGCACTTCTATTATTACCTGATTCTGTATGCCCTTTAATCTCATTCTTACTTTTCCCGGACCATTATCATAGCCATGGACTATTGCGTTAGTTACTGCCTCGGAAACTGCTGTTTTTATGTCCTGCAATTCTTCGATTGTTGGATCTAAATATGTAACAAAGGCTGCCGCAACAACCCTTGCAAATGCTTCATTTTCCGACCTGGCTTCAAATAATAATTCAACATTGTTATTCTCCATCATACTTATGCCTCCTGTCCTTTAAGCTCATATATGTTAACTATCTTATGAAGTCCTGATATAAGAAGTATCCTCTTAACACTTTCACGGACTCCCACGATTGTTATGTCACCTTTATCCATAACCTTCTTGTAGCGCCCCATAATAAGTCCTATTCCTGCACTGTCCATAAAATCCACTTTAGTAAAATCAAATACTATATGAGTTACGCCTCTTTTATCTATTACATCATCTATAACCTGACGCATCTCTTCTGCCAGATGATGGTCAAGTTCTGCATTCATTCGTATCATAAGCTTGTCATCATTAACCATGTATATATAATCCATATGCTGGATTTCATCCTGCTCATCCGCTGTATTAACCTGTTTTGACATAATAATCTCCTCTTTCCTCTCTGCTTTTACACTTCACTAATTCTGCAACAAAGCCCCCGGCAAAGAATTATCTTTGCCGGGGGCTTATCTTTTAGTACCTCATCAATGTGAATTAACGTAATCGCTGGCTTCTTTGTAATATCCGCTAGTCGAATAATCATCCACAATATACTTATAGTATTTCTTTGCATCATCAGTCTTTGCTAATGCTACATATGACTTAGCTGCATAATAAGCTGAATCTGCACTGTTATTACATTTGTATGCTTTGACAAGATTATCTGCCGCAACTTCATAGTTGGACTTGTAATACTCTGTCATTCCTGTGTTATAGAAGGTCTGTGCTGCTGCCGGAAGTGTCGCCGTTGCTATTGTATTATATAAAGTCTTTGCTGACTCACTTGGAAGTGCACTGACATCTATATCAACAAGCTTATTCGCAGCATCATCAGGCTTATTTGCAATATAATCACTTGCTGCCTCTATTACTGATACCAAAAGCTTGTTGCTTCCCTCTGTTCCATTAACAACGCCAAGCTGCTGCTCAAGTGCATCCTTCTGCGCCTTAACCTCTTCAAGTTCTTTCTGCATAGAATTCAGTTCCACATTACCAGAAGATAACTGCTCACTATACTCCTGAAGACTTTTCTTATAATCCTGTGTAAGTCCCTTATTCCTTGCCGGAACAATAAGAAACCATATTAATGCTGCACCTATTACAACACCTGCCAATACATTTATTATTGTTATTGCACCATTACTTGGTTCTTTATATGACGATCTTGGAAGAATAACATCGTTGCCGCTTAACGGTTTCTTATCAATATCCTTTTCCTTTCTCTTAGGAAGGAAAGAGCCTGATGTTTCCGCTTTCTTTGCTGCATTTCTTTCTGCTATCTCTTTCTGATAAATATGTGCAAGTGTATTATTCTTATCTATTGCAAGAACAGCGTTAAGCATCTTTTTTGCTCTTGAAAGCTCGTCCTGCTTAATATATATAAGTGCAAGCAGAAGATGTGCCTTAATAAGCTGTGGATTATTGGCAACTACCTTCTTGAGCTGTATTACAGCCATATCAAGATTGCCTTCCTTGGCATATTTCAAAGAAAGATTATATTTACGGATAGTACCTGTAATCATCTCAAATCTGTTCTGGTTAGTCTGTATCTTCTTAATATAGTGTCCTGCAATATTGCCTTCAGGTGTAAAATTCTTACTTACGACCCACTGGCTTAACGCCTCAACTACATCCCCCATCTCACAGTAAACAAGACCTAACAGATTTCTTGCATTGGTATTGTACTTGTTAATCATAAGGCTTATCTTAAGAGATTCAACTGCACCGGTTAAATCTCTCACTCTTGCTTTATATAGTCCTGCATTATAATATGCATCTGATACTCTGGCTGTCTTCTTATATATTCTTACATTCTCTCCACATTGTGGACATGTATCACCATCTGTAAGGAAGCTTCCACATTTATAACATCTCATATGTCCACCCCTCACTACTTATCTGTATTCTTTCCGCTAAGTATCTGTGATATCAGATCTGTGATATCCGGTACATCATTGTTATATATTGCGTCCTCAGCATCTTCTACTTCAAGACTTGGCTGAAACTTCTGTATCTCTTCATCAAAATTAATCATGATTATTTTCCTTTCCTTCCAATGCACGGTCCACATCACCAACTAAATAAAGCGACCCCGTTGCAAACATCAGTCTGTTATCCCATTTTTTCATAGCTTCTTCAACACTCTCAAATACATATACCGGTGTATCCTTAATATGTGCTTCAAATGTTTCCTTTATTATATCAGCTGGAAGCTTTCTGACACCGCCCGTTATTGTAACATATATCTGTCTGAAATGCTTACAGCTGCATAGTATCTTAATCATTCTGTCATAATTCTTGTCACTTACTACTGAAAAAAGTAATGTTGCCTTATCAAGCCGACTGTTTTCATAAAGACTGTTTACTGAATCTACAAAGCTTTGAATCCCTTGTGGATTGTGCGCTCCGTCAACATACAGATTGTCTCTTAACAGTTCCATTCTTCCTGCCCAGTGTGTATCGTACATTGCCATACTGACTGCTTTATTGTCAAGCTTAATCATCCCCCTGTCACACAGATTAGCACATACCGTAAGTGCAATACTTGCATTTTCCATCTGATACAACGCATTTGTACTTAACCGGAAGCAATCATTCTTATAATACTCATTATGAATTAAAAAATCAATATACCCGTATGTATTTTGTATCAGTTCAAATGTATTGTCGTCAACCACATGACAGTCGCATCCAAAGTCTGCTGCACGCTTTCTTATCACATCAGCAGCTTCTTTCACTATGCCGCTGCTCACAACCGGTATTCCCGGTTTAATTATCCCCGCTTTTTCATTTGCAATCTTTTCTATTGTATCACCAAGAATTGCAGTATGTTCAAGCGATATTGTTGTTATTACTGAGACAACCGGATTATCAACTGCATTAGTTGCATCCAGTTTTCCGCCAAGACCCGTTTCCATAACAACATAATCCACATCATGCTTACTGTAATAATACATTGCCATGCCAAAAAGATAATCAAAATACGCAAGCTCCTGTGTCCTGTGTTCTTCCACATACCAGTATGCTTCTTCAAAATCCTCTTGTGAAATCATTATTCCATTGATTCTTATACGTTCTGTTATATCATCAAGATGAGGAGATGTAAAAAGTCCTGTCTTATAACCATTATGCTGTAAAATTCCTGCAATATAAGCACACACCGATCCTTTTCCATTAGTACCGGCAACATGTATTATTTTTAATGACTTCTCTGGATTATTCATATCATGTAATAACTGTCTGCCTCTTTCTAATCCTGTAGATGATGCAAACTGACTTATACTGTCAAGACTATTCACAATCTCATTATACATGTCTCATCTTTTCCTTTCCGGATGTCACATACTTTGTATAGAAATAATATGTCTGTCCTCATATGTGATAACAGCTGTGTATTTTCCACCAGTATATGCCCTTATCACATTATTATCCCCTACTGCCAGCATAGAAGCCGAATCATGTGCCTCTTTTAAAGTTTCTTCAATATATCGTAACTCTTCCCTGCTAAATATACTCACAGCAGACTCAAATACTTCATCATCAAATGAATATTTGAAGAAAAAGGCTGTCCATTTTATCTTAAGTTCCTTTGCTCTTTTTTTGGTCTCTTCATCTGCCGTTTTCTGTACAGATTCAAGATATATCTTTCTCTCCTCTGCCTTCTCACATGCAAGTTTTAATTCTTTCTCTGTCTCCTGAAGTCTTTTTTTCTTCCTGTCACTATCATCAAGACTTCTGTCCATTTCCCTCTTTGTATCATTAACCTGTGCATAATATCGTTTTGATTCATCTTCTGTCTTTCTGTTATTAATATAATCATCTTTGACATCTTCAAGTTTTGCAAAATCATTTTGTGCAATATTAAGCCTGTCCATGGCAGCATCATATTTCTTCTGTGCTTCAGTCATCCTGTCTGTCTTTACAGAAACATCCTTTTCACATTTTTCTAATTCCTTGCGTGCCTTTTCAACCTGATTACACATAACACGGTATTCTCTGTCCTTATCATCAGCGGCTTTCTTTTTGTCCGCAGCAATATAAGACGGCATAAGGTCTGATGGTGCATAAAACTTGATATCATTTGCATGGCTTACCTTCCATATGTATCCCGCCGCCTGAAGTTTTGATATTCTTGTCATATTTCTGACTGCCTGATACATTGTCTTTACCTGCGCCTCTGTCGACCAGAATGCATCTTCCCCAAGAAGTCTTATTGCAGCTTCAAGCTTTGTCGTACTTCTCTGTCTGCCGAGTACATCTATAATTCCCTCGCCATTGAATTTCTCTGGCATAAGACTTTTTTGAACCTCACGTTTAGTCTCCATTGAAGCAACCCCTAATTTTCTTCCAACCTGTTCAGCATATGACTTTTTCTGGACAGCTGTAAGATTACGTATCTGGTTCATAATATTATTTAAAAATGCATTGTTATATCTTATGCTTATTTCTTCTATTTTATGAGCGGGTGACATATATTTATTAATTCCGTATGCAGATGCCGCCTCATCAATAATGTATCTGGACATCTGCTCTTTTACTTCCTTATCCTTCATGTCTCCTTCAATTTCAGGACACATCACTTCAAGCCGCTCATATAACATTTTCTCAAGTTTTTCCCTGTTTAACGCCTTATAGCGAAGACAGTCTTCCCGTACGAGATCTGATACTTTTTTTACCTCATAATCAATCGAATTCTTTATTCCTATACTCTGTGTAAATGAATTGGCAACATCTGCAAGCACATTAACCAGCCTGTATCCGGTCTCTTTAACCGCATTAGATATATTAACATTGTCAATAAGCGCTATCTGCATTCGCAGCTCATCTTCACTGATTCTGCTTATCTCTGATATTATATCTGACATATCTGCCTCCTCTTCTGACTGCTACATAAGCCAGCAGTCTGAATTGTACCATAAGAACAAAAGATATATTTCGATTGCAATAAGAACCGCCATAATAATGTATCTTACAGCCTTATTACATCTTGTAAGTATGTCATACACTCCCACAAATGCAACATATGTTCCTGCCGTAAATCTGCATGTACTCATAACATGTGATGTCAATGGCACAAGAAGTGATATAATCCCGAACACTGCCATTGAGTAATATTTTCTGTAAAACATATATCCATAAAGTATCAGTATTGCAATACAGAACCACCCCATATATGTATATCTTGGCTCAATCTGTCCTGTACATGCCTTCCACAACACGCCTATAATCGGGAAATACTCATCCTCTCTCCATGCAATCTGGACATTCTTATATGCCCATGCATCACCACAGAAGAAATTAAGAAATGCCATATATGCAAATGCACCGAGCGGGCACACAAGCACTGACAGTATCTTCTTGGGTGCTTTAAGCATATCCATTACAAATGTCTTAACCCTGCCAAAGCTTATCTTAGTTCCTTCCATGTCAATATATAGCTGTACAACCAGTGCAAATACAAGTATACAGCCTACAATTCTTGTTCCACTTGAGCATGCTGCCATAATTCCTGCTGCCATGTATTTCTTCTCAAAAAGGAAATAGAAAAAAAGTACAATGAACATTATAAACATCGCTTCCGTATATACAGAACTGCAATAGAAGGTGTAAGGTGCCATAAATAAAAGCACTGGCATAATCATAGTATATTCTTCTTTAATAGAAGTCTGCTTCTTAAGACCTTTAACAGCAAAGAATGCTGCAATAATTATGCATATATTAGATACTATCATTCCAATAACATAAGTGTTAATAAGCCCACCTGTCACTGCCTTTAATGCTGCACACACGATAACATATAATGGGAAGAACGCCCAGTTAGCCTGTGGATCAATATCCGTAGGGTGTGTATAACCATGATTGATTATATAAGCATATTTCTTTGCATCCCACTCGTTCATAAGAAACAGAAATGATCTGTGTGTCCCCATAATTCCATTATACACAGGAACCATGATAAGCATAATCAGTCTTGATATCGCAAATATAATCAATATCTTTAACAGAAGCCTGCAATTCTCATTATTTTTTAGTCTGTTCATCTAATGCCTCATTTCAATAATATACGGATTATATGATATATAGCTGCCGGGATTGTACTTATTACAGGTACTACAAACATTGCAGCCACAACTATTGCAAACAATCCAATATATATATACTGTGCACAGTACTTAGCCCATACAGGAACATTTATAGTTCTCTTATAATTAATCACAAGGCATAACACAGTTATTAACAATGTCACAAGTGTAATAAGCAGTCCTGCATTTCTGCCCTTTGGCACAAATGTAAACACTAATGTATTCTCGCCTTCGTGAACCTGTACACCTGTAAACAGCCCTGCTATCTCTTTAGTCTTAACTGTCTTTCCATCAAGTGTCACGGTCCAGTTAGCGCTCTTAATAACCGGTATCAGGGCATAATCCTTAGTTCCATCACTGTTTATCTTAACTGTAAGCGTATTATTAGTATATGAAACATCTGTCTGCTTATCTGCGAAATCCTCACAGAGCTTATCCATCTTCTCCATATTAAGAAGTCCGATAGTCATCTTACTCTGGTTCATATATTTAGGCTTATCATATTCAATCTTAATCTGAACATCTTCATCTTCAAATATGCCAAGATAAAGAAGATTATTATTATAATCCGTAAAATATGCTGTATTATTAACATCTCCAAGTGTAGGTACAACAACTGCCTCACCATTCACATATACATGTATGCTGCTCTCAAGTTTAGATGCATTAGCATCCGCATTAGGCTTCTTCACATCTGCAATATTCATATATATAGCACTTCTGCTTCCGACATTAATAGTCATGGACTTAATATTGCCAGCAGTCTCTGCCTGTGGATATATTCTTGTTACAAATGTTTCTTTATCTCCAGTCATTGCTTTATACATTCTGTTATGGTATGTAATCCAGTCAACATTAGTCATATCAAGCTTGCTGAAGCTGCTGTCAACACAGAATCCAAATGGCAGGTTATAATTAGTGTTGTAAAGGCTGTAATCGCCTTCCTTCTTCTCTAATGTATATAAAGCACTGTCAAGTTCATTGATATTAACTGCTTGTGTAACATGCAGCACTGCATTACTGAATACTGTTCCACCTGAATCTAACAGCCACAGGAAATACTTAGAATATCCCCATCTCTTGGCATAACTTTGTGTATCGTCCTCTAAAGCTGCTGTAAAGCTTGATAATGCTCCTCTTCTCAATATAAGAGGATAATTGGCATTAAGACTGATATCAGGATTTACTATTCTGTCTGTAGCAGACTCTTCTATATCAAGGCTGTCTGCCGCATCATTGGCATACTGCACATAATCACCAATCTGATAATCTTCATATGTATAAAACTTAGGAGGTCCTATAAGAGCATATGCACCGATAAACAATTCAAGTGCAATAACAAGGATAACTGATTTGCAGTTAAATTCTTTCTTTCTTATGAGCATAAACATATACACTGCAAACATTATTGCAAATATCATTATAAAAAATGCCATTGCAAGCATTTCATTGTTTATTGGTAATATGTTATAAATCATAACATATACTGCACCAATTACCGCTACTATCGCTGTCTGCCTGCGATAAAACGCACCCTTTAATGGTATATCTGCAAACATCTTCTCAGCCATTCCTGCAGCAATACAGATAAGTGTGAACGATATCAGATATCCGTTTCTTAATGTATATCCGTTATATGAGCCAAAATGCCACATAAGGTTAGTAGCCTCCATAAGCACCGGACCTAATGCAACAACAAGCATAGCTACAGAATATATAAGCTGTTTTCTGTCTGACTTATATATTTTTATCCCCATGATAATAACTGCTATAACGAATGCAAGTCCATAAAGCATCATCCAGCGCTGCAGTGCTGCCATTGCACCATCTGTAACGATTGAACTTGTTATCCAGCCTGCATACTGTGATAAAAGCCCCTTAGACGCACCACCTCTCTGTGATGAAGAAAGCTGTGCAAATACAGGAACAAGCACGAATGCTGAAAGTCCGATACCTGCAATTGTGCCTATACCGACATTCCATGCAGTTTCCTTCCACTGCTTTCTCTCCTGCATAACTACCATTCTTATTCCACAGATAAGGAATATGTATATAAGTGACATTGCACTTAAGTAATAATTAATTATGAAGCACAACGCAATCATGCATATATATAACATTTTCTTTCCTGTCTCAAGCATTCTGTCATATGCCATTATAAGAATAGGGAAAAATGCAACTATATCCATCCATGGTGTAAAGCATGAACCATAGAGAATTACATAACCACAAAAGGCATACATGCATGAAAACATAACCTTTAATCCATACACAAGATTATTGTATTTCTTATTAATAAGCGCATACATTGCAACTGACATGAATATCATCTTAACAAGTGTAATTATTGATATGCTCTCTAATATGTAACTTCTTGGAACAAAATATAATAAAAGATTAAACGGTGTAATCATTGAAAATGCTGATATACTCATTGACACATTTGTTCCAAGACCTGTATACCAGTCAAACCATATTGATGCCTTACCATGCATGAAATCCCACAGATGTGCATAAAGCGGTGCTACCTGCTGCATGTTGTCAAAATAATCTATTCTGCTGCTTCCAAAAGGCCATATACCTTTAAGTATAAGTATTACAATCATAACCAGACCTGTTATTATACCAGGTACTGCGTATGGCCTGATCTTTTTTAATAATGATTTAAATCCCGATTTCTTCATATAATTCTACCTTTCTATACATTTACACATATTCTGTCATCTTTGGATTTAAGTTTCCGCCTGACCTTTATCAAGGCTTATACTGTAAAGAGTATATTCTGCATTGTCAGCATGAAACTTCACTGTAAGAAGCTCATCACCGCTGACATATCCTATCTTTAGCTTCGTTGTTCCCTTGCTGTCAATATTTCCAATCAGCTTATCATTCACATATACTTCAATTCCTTTATCACCAACGGCTGTTGTATCATATTCCGTAATATCACATACAAGATATATATTATCAGATGATTCCTCCGGAATATAGTATATATATGAATCTTTGTCTGTATTCTTCGTTCCTTCATATCTCTTTGTTTTCTGCCAGCCCTGACCTTTACGGCTGCAGACATTGCTTTGTTCTTTACCATTACGGTCTTTATGTTCTGTACATATCTCTTTCGTTCCAAATGTATATTTCAGATTACCATAACCCGGCCAGTCTGTAAGCTCATGTGTCAGATAGTACATTCGGTATTCTGTTCCAACCTTAGGATTCTTTCCCCACCATAATACTAATATATAAAAAACAACAAGTACCGCACATGCTGTGTACAGCAATACTCTTGCTATATTCTTTCTCATACAGACCTCCATTTTTATACTTCTACAATCATATAATATAAATCATTTTTCGCAATCTGCCAAGTAAAAAAAGGTTCTACAGACATATTGTCTGCAGAACCTTACAATTAAATCATATTATAAGACAATTATTACATTAAAGCCTGTAATTAGCAAACTCCCTGAGCAAGCATAGCGTCAACAACCTTCTCGAAACCAGCGATATTAGCACCAGCAACATAGTCTGTCTTTCCACCAACTGTCATATCATATCTCTTAGCAGCATCTGAAATGTTAGCGTAGATTGTTTCCATGATTCCCTTAAGCTTTCCATCAACTTCTTCGAATGTCCATGAAAGTCTCTCTGAGTTCTGGCTCATCTCAAGAGCAGATGTAGCAACACCACCAGCGTTAGCAGCCTTACCACCTACGAAGAGAACACCATTCTCCTGGAGATACTTTGTAGCTTCTAATGTTGTAGGCATGTTAGCACCCTCTGTTACAGATACAACACCGTTAGCAACAAGCATCTTAGCATCCTCGATGTCTAACTCATTCTGTGTAGCACATGGAAGAGCAAGATCTACCTTGTACTGCCATACTCCGTGTTCACCATTCTGCTTAGCAAAATACTGAGCTGATGGCTTAGCAGCAGCGTATTCTGTAAGACGTGCTCTCTTAACTTCCTTAACTTCCTTAAGAAGTGCAACATCAATTCCTTCTGGATCATAAATCCAGCCTGTTGAGTCTGAGCATGTAACAACCTTAACACCTAACTGCTGTGCCTTCTGGATAGCGTAGATAGCAACATTACCTGAACCAGATACAGCTGCTGTCTTGCCCTCAAGTGACATTCCATTATCTTTCCATAAAGCATTAGTAAGGTATAATAAACCATAACCTGTAGCTTCTGTTCTTGCAAGTGATCCACCGTATGTAAGTCCCTTACCTGTAAGTACGCCTTCGAACATTCCACGGATTCTCTTATACTGACCGAACATGAATCCGATTTCTCTTGCGCCTGTTCCGATATCACCAGCTGGAACATCGACATCAGCACCGATATATTTGCAAAGTTCTGTCATAAAGCTCTGGCAGAATGCCATGATTTCTCTGTCTGACTTGCCCTTAGGATCAAAATCAGAACCACCCTTACCACCACCGATTGGAAGAGTTGTAAGTGAGTTCTTGAATACCTGTTCGAAACCTAAGAACTTGATGATGCCTAAGTTTACTGAAGGATGTAATCTTAAACCACCCTTGTATGGTCCAATAGCGTTATTGAACTGTACACGGAAACCTCTGTTTACCTGTACCTGTCCCTTGTCATCTACCCAAGGAACTCTGAACATGATCTGACGATCTGGCTCTGTAATTCTTTCAAGAATAGCGTTCTTTCTGTAAACTTCCTCGTTAGCCTCAACAACTGGTCTTAAAGACTCAAGAACCTCTGTTACTGCCTGTAAAAATTCAGGCTGATCTGCATTCTTCTTAGACACGATGTCTAATACTTCATCAACATACCCCATAACCTTAAAACACTCCTTTAAATTATTATTTAAGATTGTACATTACTGCACATCAATTCTAGCGTTATTATATCTGTTCTGGTTAATTTCCGCAAGTTTTTTATAGCGTTTGCCTATTAACTTTAAGTTATTTGTAATAATATTAATTAAAATAAGCCTATATCTAAGGTATGTTGTTTTTCTTGCTTAAGATAATTAAGTTTTACTTTTTGATAAAATCATGGTAGAATGTATTCGTTATTTTTTTATTATCCTATTGTAATTAAGGAGTGAATTATGTCTAATTTTTTTACAAGAAGTAAAGACGATATGAAATATTTATTTAAGAATAAAGAAGAGCTTTCTAAGAAAGAACGAAAAAGAAAAAGGCGTGGCTGGGGTACACTTATTGGTCTTATATTAGTTCTGATACAGCTTATTGTATCGGGATTACTTTTATTTAATATATTTAAGTTAGATATTCTTCCATTGAAGTATTTAATTGCGGTCAACGCATTTTTACTGCTGATATTCCTGTACGATTTCACATCGCAGTTTACGAAGGCTCATATTATAGGTAAGATTCTTGCAGTACTTATGTCAGGAGTGATTGTTTTCATATACCTTGTATCATCTAAGCTTGATTCTGTCCTTAATAAACTTAATCTTCCTGAGATTAACACTGACATCGTTGATGTAGTTGTACTGGCAGATGACAAGGCTTCCTCTTTAAATGATCTTGCCAATTACAAGTTTGCTTATAATTCAACTGCAAGCAACGCTAATGTCAAGACAGCATTTGATTCTGTTAAATCAGAGCTTAACAAGAGCAGCCTGGAACTTGCAGAATACAAATCATGGGATGACCTTGTAACTGCCTTTTATGATAATACAGAGGTTCAGGCAATTGTTATGAATGATTCCATGCTTAAGGTTGTTGCCTCACAGTATGAAGACTTTGATACCAAGGTTAAGATTATTAAGCAATACGAATATAAGAAGCTTGTTACTGTCCAGAAATCCAACGTTAACGTAAAGAAAGAACCATTTATAATATATGTTTCCGGTATCTCAAGTGAAGATGGTGCCGATTCAGCACTCTCTAATAATGCACTTAGTGATGTTAATATAGTTGCCGTTATTAATCCTGAAACAAAGCAGATTCTCCTAGTTACAACACCAAGAGATTCTTACATTAAGATTACCGGACCTGATGGAAGAAAAGGTTATGATAAACTTACACATGCTGGAAACTACGGTGTAGAAGCTTCTATTGACACTCTCCAGAATCTGTATGGCATTGACATTGATTATTATGTAAAGATTAATTTCACAGGCTGCGTCTCTGTTGTAGATGCACTTGGTGGAATCACAATTGACTCAGAAGTAGAATTTACTTGTGGCGAAGATGCTTCTCCTATTCCATATCATTTCGTCAAGGGACCTAATGAATGTGATGGTGAGATGGCAGTTGCATTCTCAAGAGAAAGACATGCATTTGCTGCCGGAGACTTCCAGCGTGGACGTAACCAGACAGCCGCCATCAAGGGTATCTTACAGAAAGCTACTTCACCTGCAATACTTACCAAGTATTCAGCCGTACTTGATGCTGTTAGTGATATGTTCCTTACTAATATTCCAACAAGCACAATATCTGATCTTGTTAAGCTTCAGTTAAGCGACAGTACAGCATGGAACATACAGACATACAGTATTGAAGGATCAACTCAGCCACCTGCTGGACAGGGTCCTGCTTATCTTGAGATAACCGGCCTTAGAGGTGCTTCTGTTGTATATCCTTACGCAGACAGTATTAATACAGCTATCCAGCTTATGAGTAAGATTCAGAATGGTGATGTATTCGATGTAGATGAATATGTTGACAGTCTCAATAACAATTCTAATTAATCAATAAAACATACCCCCGGCAGCCAATAAAACCGCCGGGGGTATATTTTTTATAATCCATTATTATAATATATAATTATCTATAACATATGCCACACCACAGTCATCGTTAGATGGTACATCGACATCTGCATATTTCTTAACTTCAGGATATGCATTCTCCATAACCGCTGCAAGACCTGCATACTTTAACATTGGAATATCATTCATTCCATCGCCGCATGCAACGAGTTCTTCACTTGTTATATCAAGCATTGTGAGCAGCTTATCCAAAGATGCATCCTTTGCAACTCCCGCAGGTACTACCTCTAAGAAATAGCTCTCTGAAAAAAATGCATTGATTACTCCCTCATGCTTATCTAACAAGGCTTTCTGCACAGGAAGAAGCTTTTCATGCTCTCCTACAACCAGAAATTTCTCTACAGGATAATCCACAAATTTGCGCAAATCATCTACTTTCTTGATTGTAGTACTGTTGCATATTGCTTCTTTCTTTACATATTCATCAGAATCACTCTCAGCAGCTATCTGCGTATCAGCATATGTCAGAGCATACACACCGTTGGCTCTTGCAAGACTGCATATATCTGCTATACAATCCTGTGGCATTATTGTCGCAGACATCTGCTTCCCTGTCTTGCAGTCAACTATACAGCCGCCATTATATGCCAGTATATAACCACCTTTTTTGTCAAGCTCAAGCTCTCTGGCTATTGGTGTTATTCCAAAAAGCGGTCTTCCTGATGCAAGAATAACCTTAACACCTGCATCTATCGCTTTCTCAATCGCTTCTTTATTACCTACTGGCACTTTCTTCTCTCTATTAGTTAATGTTCCGTCCAAATCCAGTGCCAATGCCTTATATTTCATACTTCTCTATCTCCTCTTTTCGTCATGTATGAACAATTTAGCATATAACACCAGTGATTTCAACCTAAGATATTCTCATCATGTTAAATGTTGTATATATATTCAGTTTTCCATAACCAGCTACAGGGTTAGGATATACCATATATTCTGAGCGTACTGCACCTCTTATAAGCTGTGCTTTAATATCGTTATGATTAATCATCTGACTATTCTTTACATTTACCTGATATGAATATAAAAGTGCAACACAGCCCCCGGCATAAGCCGCTGCATAGCTTGTTCCAGTAACCTTAACGCCTCCAGATGGAGCAATTCCATATACCCCCGCACCCGGTGCAACAAAATCAGGTTTAATCCTTCCGTCAGCGCTATATCCACGCCCACTTTCATAATAAGCAGCCCCTGTATAATGATTATATGCTCCTACACTTATAACACCATCAGCTGCCGCTGGAACTGTAAGTGTTGTATCCGGGTCGGATTTTAAAAAATATATATCCTGTCCGGAAAACTGCTTTAATGGAAGCCATGCATTATAACTTCCTTTTATATTAGTGAGACTATATATATAGAATTTCCATGTACCCTCAACTGGTGTCTTAAGTCTTACGAATATAACCTCCATTCCAGCAACATTTTCAGTTATCTGATAATCTACCGTAACCGTACTTCCCTCATAAAGAAATGTATACTCCATACTTGCACCCATTCTTGCAGGTATTCTTGGAACATATTCCCCTGACGGTGATTCAATCGACACGGATAATATATCAAGACTATCCGCCCATATTTCCATCGTAAAACCCTTTCCTGTTCCATCAACATTAATTTCCATAACATCAGGTACCAGGGCTGACATTACTGTCCCTTTATAATGACATTTATTATTAGCTTCATTGCCCATACATGTTATAACTGATATATTGGGTTTTTTAGTAAGATTCTCCATCATTTCTGCCAGAGGAGATGCGCCTGTTCTTGAACCATTAGCACTTCCCAGACCAAATATTATTATCAATGGTTTTCCAAGTCGTATAGCGTAATCTTCAAGAAATCTTAAAGCCAACATAATATCACTTTCCTCAAAAGCTGGAACGTCATCCTTTATCAGAAAAAAATCTCTCAGATACTGTTTACTTTGTTTTAATTTAACCACTAAAAGCTCTGCTCCTGGTGCAACGCCAACATATCCGTCTGTATATGAACCTGCTGATATTGAAGCCATCAGCGTTCCATGTCCTGACGTGTCTCTTTGTGCAACATAAGAATATGGATTTTCTCCGTTATTGTCAGCCTCTATTGCCCTGTCTATTTCATCCTTTTCATATACTCTGCCAAAATGTGCATATGTATTTGCAACATCAGTCTCTGTTCTATCTGTCTGATCCCATATAGCCTGAATTCTTGTATTTCCAAGTCTGTCCTTGAAAACATCATTAAGATAATCTATTCCGGTATCCACATACCCTATGAGAACATTACTCCCGTCTGCCTGCAGATTATCCTGTCCAAGTACACGTAAAGCACCTATTTCATCAAGTGCACTTATATCCGCATCGCCTTCCATGAGTCCATATAACTTTGGAATAGTAAAATACCCCAGAGAGCTTATATTAAGCTGGCGGTTATCAGGCAGTTCTCCATGAGCTATAATCCATTGCGAATCAGCTCTCTGCGAACATATCCCTGACAATGCCTTAATAGCTTCATCAGCCCCTGGGGTATCTTCTATTATGTAATCATATATATTCTCTTTGGTTATATCAAAATCACATGCCATAACATCTCCTTAACATAAAGCAATCACTGTACATGCTATATGTATTCAGAAATGTATTGTATTATTCTGCTATAACTATTATGCTCTCATAGTTATTACCGGAGCACCTTTCTTTTCAACAACATCTTCTGTAATTGTAACTGAACCTATATTGCTGTCTTTCGGTATCTCATACATTATATCAAGCATAAAATCCTCAATAATAGAACGGAGTGCTCTTGCACCTGTATCTTTTTCCATTGCCTTTCTTGCTATGCTTCTTAATGCATCATCTGTAAACTCAAGCTTCACCTCATCAAGCTCTAACAGCTTCTGATACTGCTTAAGAATTGCATTCTTAGGCTCTTTCAGAATATTGACAAGCATATCCTCATCCAGTCTGTCAAGTGAATATATGATAGGCAGTCTTCCTAAAAATTCTGGAATCATTCCGTATTCTCTAAGATCATCAACCGTCACATAAGACATGATGTTCTTCTCATCATCATATTTATCTTTAAGGTCAGCATTAAATCCCATTGAGGATGACTTATTAAGCCTTGTCTTGATAATATCCTCAAGATCCGGAAATGCACCACCACATATAAACAGAATATCCTTCGTGTTAACAGTTACCTGTGGAACCATTGCATTCTTACTTGTCGCACCAACAGGAACTTCAATCTCACTGCCTTCTAACAGCTTTAACATTCCCTGCTGTACAGACTCACCACTTACATCTCTGCTTCTGGTCTCTTTCTTCTTGGCAATCTTGTCTATCTCATCAATAAATATAATTCCATGTTCAGCTTTCTCTACATCATTGTCTGCTGCCAGTAAAAGCTTAGAAACAACTGACTCTATATCATCTCCGATATATCCTGCCTCTGTAAGTGTTGTTGCATCTGTAATAGCAAGTGGCACCTGTAATATCCTTGCAAGCGTCTTAACAAGATATGTCTTACCACTTCCTGTAGGTCCAATCATAAGCATATTAGACTTCTCAATCTCAACGTCACCCAGAATCTTAGCATCTGCTGAAACTCTTTTATAATGATTATATACAGCCACCGACATTACCTTCTTAGCATAGTCCTGACCTATAACATACTCATCTAACTTTCTCTTAATCTCATGTGGTGCAGGCAGCTTAGAAACGTCAAGCGCTGGTAACTCCTTCTTATTCTCTTTCTTTTTCTTAAGCTTCTGCTTTTCTGGAACCGGGTCTGAATCCATAGCGCCAAAATTGCCAAACATGCCCATTCCAGGCATGTTTGACATCTTCATCATATCTTCATAATTAATTCCGCTGCTGTTAATTGAATCGAATGTTCTTTGCATACAATCCTGACAGATGTATATATTGTTAGGCATAACAATCATCTTACCAGCTCTTGATTCTGGTCTTCTGCACACAAAACATATCTTCTCATAATCATCGGAATTCCCATTGTTATTCTTATTAATATCCTTATCTTCTGTCATATTCTCATTGGTATTATCCATAAATATATACTTGGAATATATCCTTAAGATGCCTTCTTAGAACCAAGCGTTACCTCCGTGCTCTTAAGAACATACTCGCTTCCTTCCATATGATAATAATCTATAGTTACTTTTTCACCTGCCTCATAATACTGAAGCATGTTAGTAAGTCCTGACATAGTAGTAACTGTCTGGTCATCAAATCCGACAATTATGTCATATGTCTCTAATCCTGCCTTGTCTGCTGCTGAATCATCAGCTACAGTTCTTATAAGAATACCTACAGGATATCCATAATATGATGCATAATTACTTGTAATATCTACTGCTGCAATTCCAAGGTATGCTGCCTTATCTGATGAAACCTTGTTTCTTGTCTGCTTAGTCATTAATGAATCGATAATATCCTTAACATTAGAGACAGGAATTGAATAAGCCATACCTTCTACACCATCACTGCTTGTTTTTGCAAAGTTAATAGCGATAACCTTTCCTTCTGAATTAAGAAGAGCTCCACCACTGTTACCAGAGTTAATCGCTGCATCTGTCATAAGAAGTCCTGTAAATGTTACATTGTTGACTGTAATTGAACGGTCCTTTGCACTAATTATACCAGTTGTAACTGACTGGCCTTCACCTAATGCATTACCAATGGCAACAACCTGCTGTCCAACTTTAATATCTGATGAATCTTCAAGTTCTGCAATTGCAATATTAGACGCTGTATCAGATGAAATATCACTTAATGATACTGCGGCTACCGCAATATCCTGATCTGACTTAGAACCCTTAACAGAACAGCTTGCACTTGTGCCATCAGAGAATACACATTTAAGATTATCAATATTATCAACAACATGTGCATTAGTTACAATAAGTAATTCAGTATCACTCTTGCCTACAATAATACCCGTACCACTTGATGTTGCTTCATAGCTCTGTCCATATCCAAAATAACTTGAATTTTTAACTGTTGTTGTACCATTGAGCTGAACCATTGCAGGAAGGGCTGCTGTAGCAACCGCCTCTACATCCATCTTACCTAATGCTGAAAGATTAGTATCTTCTGTAAGCGAAGAATCTGTCTTAGCAACATTAGAAATATTATTACTTACTGTTGGTATATTAACACCTGTAGCATCAGACTTATTACTGCCAGCAATCTTTCCGCCTGCATAATTAACACCAAACATAACCGAACCGGCTATTGCGCCAAAAAGTACTGCTGAAAGAACAAAGCATGCTGCTTTCTTTGCAAATCCGCCTTTGTGTTTCTTGTGCTTCTTAGCTTCATAAGGTGCACTTGAAAATGCTGTGTTATTATTGGCTGTACTGCTATTATTAGTATTGTTATATGGTATATCACTGCCACTGTAACGGTACTGTGAATCATTCTCATTATTGTCGTTATACATAATCATTCTCTCCTTTTAACATTGTATTATGACAATGAAGATTCCATACATAACAAATGAACACATCTCACTGTCAATACATGTAATATAACAACGAAATGTGTTCATATTGTGTTTTAGTTGTTAATTAAATTTGAACTGATTATAAACCAACAATTTCAGAAACTGCATCAGTAAGTTCTTCTAACTTCTTATCAGCATCCTCAAGACCTGTTCCCTTAACACCCATATAGAACTTAATCTTAGGCTCTGTTCCTGAAGGTCTTGCACAGCACCATGCATGGTCATTAAGTTCAAAATAAAGTACGTTAGATTCAGGAAGTCCTGTAGGCTTCTTCTCGCCTGTAGCAATAACTGTACACTCATCCTTCTTATAATCTCTGAACTCAACAACATTCCATGCTCCGAACTTCTTAGGTGGATTATTTCTTAAATCATCCATCATCTTAGCAATTTGGACAGCACCTTCTGCACCCTTCATAGTTACAGCCTTCTGTCCTTCCTTGAAGTAGCCGTACTTATCAAAGATATTAATCATCTGATCCCATAAAGTAATGCCTTTAGACTTATAGTAAGCTGCTGCTTCACATAATGCCATAACAGCTACGATGGCATCCTTGTCTCTTGCATGAGTTCCAACCAAGCAGCCGTAACTCTCTTCAAAACCGAATTCATATTCGTATGTATTATTCTGCTCAAAGAACTTAATCTGCTCACCAATATACTTAAATCCTGTAAGAACTTCAATAAGCTTTAAGTTATATTCCTTAGCGATAAGATCAGCTAAGTTAGTAGATACGATAGTCTTTACAAATGCACCATTCTCATGAAGAAGTCCCTTCTCCTTTCTCTGTGAAAGAAGGTATTCTGCAATAAGCATACCAGACATATTACCTGTGAATGACTTGTACTCACCTGATTTAGTGTCCTTAGAATATACGCCAAGTCTGTCCGCATCAGGGTCAGTTGCAAGAATAATATCTGCATCAACTTCCTTAGCAAGTCTTAATGCATATGTGAATGCCTTAGGGTCTTCAGGATTAGGGTACTCGAGTGTTGTAAAGTTAGGATCTGGTTTTTCCTGTTCTGGAACAACATATACATTCTTGAAACCTAACTCTCTTAAAATTCTTCTTACAGGAACATTACCTGTACCATTGAATGGAGAGTATACAATCTTAATATCATCAGCAACCTGCTTAATGATATCTCCGTTAAGGCTCTGCTTCTTTAATGCTGCAATAAATGCATCATCCATATCATATCCAATAATGTTATACAGGCCTCTTACTCTAGCCTCTTCTTCATCAATAGTCTTAACATCATTAAAATCAGTAACAGCCTTAACTTCATTGATAATCTGTGTATCCTTAGGTGCTGTTATCTGGCATCCGTCATCCCAGTATACCTTATATCCATTGTATTCTGGAGGATTGTGGCTTGCCGTAACCATAATACCTGCTGTACAGTGAAGTTCTCTTACTGCAAATGAAAGTTCTGGTGTTGGTCTTAATGAAGGGAATATGTATACCTTAATGCCATTAGCCGCAAGACAAAGAGCTGCTTCCTGCGCAAATTCTCTTGACATTCTTCTATTATCATGAGAAATAGCAACACCCTTATCCTGTGTTCCTTCCTTGATAATAAAATTAGCTAACCCTTGTGTTGCCTTTCTTACAATGTATACATTCATTCTGTTAGTACCATTGCCTATGACACCTCTAAGTCCGCCTGTTCCAAACTCAAGATCCTTATAGAATCTGTCCTCAATCTCTTTCTCATCTCCTGCAATTGATTTGAGTTCTGCACGTGTGTCTTCATCAAAATATTCATTCTCACACCATGCTTTGTAAGTTTCCATATAACCCATACCCTTTACCTCTTTTCTTGATTTATATTAGTCCTGTAAAGCTTTTCTAAAGCTCTCAGAAACTGCTTTCAATGCTTCTTCTTCGTCCGGACCTTCTGCTATGAGAGTTATCTCATCTCCACAACCAACGCCTGATGCAAGAATAGATATAACACTCTTTGCATTAACAACCTTATTCTTAAATGTGAATGTAATGTGTGAATCAAATTTAACAGCTGTATCACACATTGCTCCTGCAGGACGAAGATGTATTCCTAATGCACTCCCAACTAGTATCTTCTCACTTACCATATGAATCACCTCTCAATTTCTAGTCGTCACTGATGTTGTTTCCTGAGTCGACTGAGTAGTTTCTGTTTCCTGGGTATTATCCTTAAACAACACATTAACGGATGCTGCTCTCTTTAATGTAACTCCATCCGGAAGTTTAACCGACAATGTAATGCTTTGTATTCCTGACGTAGTATATGTAGACAAATCTGCAGTCATCGTTATGGCAGATGCGTCTAATGCAGCAATTGCAGTCTCTGAACCCTCGACATCTATTGAAAATGTTCTATCCTCAAAGCTGTAGCTCATTCCGGTTTCAAGTCCACTAACCTTAATATCTGATGTATTAAGTGTTATTGTCTTATTACCTGTACTCTCGATTCTTACTGTAACCTCAATCCTTGCATTATCAAGAATTGTAAGCGATTTATCTATGTAATCCGAAAGACCAAACTTATACACTTTATTTTCAGTCAAACCATCTACATTAATATTACTTGCCGGAATAACAATCTTATCAAGACTGTTAAGCATATTGGTATCACCATATACAACAACACTATCACGATTAAGCGTCACTCCTGAAACTCTGTATCCGTCTGCCGGTTTTCCTGACGTCTTAACTTCTATACTTACAGTCTTAGTCCTTACAACCTGTGCAGTATAGCCCACACTTGTCTGTGTAAGTTCAACAGAAGAATCATTAATTTCATTATTATCAGAATCATACAAATGAATATCTGCTGTTCCCGTCACATCTGCAGTCGCTCCTGTCACATCAAAAGATATCCCTGCATGGTCTATATTATCGATAACAGACGAAGGTCCTGTAACCTTAACAGATGTTGGATTAAGCACTCTTCTTACCACTGCATAGCCATCTGCCGCTGAACCGGTAATCTCTGAAACAACATTTACAGTCTTAGTATCTCTGTTTTCTATGCTTAATCTTACAGCAGATGTTTTAGGTGTAGCTTCAACATTATTAAGAACCTGTCCATCTTTAACAACTGATACATGAATATCAACATAATCAGCAAATGCGCTTATCTTGCTAAGATCCGCAGTTGCAACAATATCACTTGCTTTGATATTAGTAACAATACTCTTCGGTCCACTTACATATACTGATATCTTGCCACCCTCTACAATTTCATAACTGTAATTCTTATCAGTCAGACTCTCTGTATTAATAAGCTGTACCGACACATTACTGAATGTATAACTCGTGGTTGGATCATATACATTAACTATAACCGTCCACAAAACAACCGCAAATATAGCCGACAGAATCTTAAGGCTCAGGTTCTTAAACATCTTTTCCTTCATGCTTTAGCCTTCCTCTCCATATCTTGAACGACTTCACATCAATAGTTCTCCTGCGAAGATATTCCAGCTTGTTTCTAAGAGAATCCGCATCAATATCATGAATAAGTTCTCCACCAACAGCCACCGAAACCTTACCGGTTTCTTCAGATACTATAATAGTCATACTGTCTGTCACTTCACTGATACCAACACCTGCTCTGTGCCTTGTGCCAAGAGCCTTATTAAGATTGTTATTATCTGAAAGAGGCAGATAACATGTTGCAGCAACAACCCTGTCTCCCCTTATAATAACAGCTCCATCGTGAAGCGGCGTATTATGCTCAAATATATTGATAAGCAGCTGGCTTGTAACCAGGCCATCAACCGTAATTCCTGTTTTCTCATATTCTTCAAGAACCATATCCTGTTCAATAACTATAAGTGCTCCTGTATAAGCAGCCCCCATATCAAAGCATGCCCTTACTATCTCTTCTGCAGTCTTACTGCTAAACCTTTCACCCTTTTCTCTTCCGTCATTAAACCTGAAAAGTCCAAACAGAATCTTCTTTCGTCCAAGCTGCTCTAATGCTCTTCTTAACTCCGGCTGGAATATAATAACAAGTGCAATAATACCAACACTGATTGTCTTTCCTGCAATCCACAGAATAGTCTTAAGATTCAGAATATACGCAATCAGTGCGAATATAACAACAATAATAATTCCCTTAAGCAATACCCATGCCTTGGTATTCTTAATCCATACCATGACATTATATATAACAAAAGCAATAATCACAATCTCAATAATATCGGTCCATGTTATACGCGGAATATATAATTTAACAAGATAATCCCTTATGAAATTATTCACTGTATTATCGCCTCCGTTCTTCTTATAATCTTCTAAATAAAACTAGCAAAATATATTCTGATTATTACTTATCATCATCATAGAATAAAATATCATCATCTTCTTCGTTAGATACTGCATATCCATTATCTTTAGCTGTATCGCCGGTTCTCATCTGTCTGATATCATCTGTCTTCTTAGTCTTTTTAGCATTAATATGCTTAATTCTTACATCAGCATTTGCAACATTAATCTTTGGTACAGCCTTTACATAATAATAATATTCATCATCCTCATACTGTACATACTCTGTTCTCTTATAATCAAGTGCAAAGAAAACAATATTGCAGATATATGCAGCTGCAACCCCCAGTATAGTTCCTATAATTATAAGAACAATATTAAAATCTGATTTCAAAGCTATCTGTCCTACAACCAGAATAAGGAACTGTGTTATACTTCCCACAATAATAGCTATTTTCCATGAATGATCGATTTTCTGTCTTCGGATAATATATACAACAATAATAGTAACTGCAGCTGCTATAATAAGCACCAGCATCTGTCTGTTCTTTAAAAGGCTTTCTATAAGATAAGATATCTGTTTCATACTTTCTGACAAAGAATCATCAGAAATAGCAGCCTCATAATCACTTGCAGTTCTTATTATGTAGTACATAATAACACCAAAACTCACTGGTATAACTGCCGCAACTGACGAACACAGACCAATCGCTACCGGAAGCACAAATGGTATCTTCATCCAGCAGAACATAGCAGTAATAATAAGTATATAAGCTGTTTTAGGTGCAAATCTGAAATACAGAAGATACATCAGAAGCATTACACACAATACCAGTAATGCAAATTCCGGAGCAATTACATACAACTGTATAAGAATAAACGCTGAAAGAACTATCAGTGTAAAACCACCCGGAAGAAATGCACATATAACAGAAAGTAACAGTGCAAACACCGGATTCTTCAACTTATCCATGTAACCAATACTTGTATTAATCATAATAAAACATATCAATGCAATAATAAACTTTGATGCTGGTACCACATATGTATTATATCTGTTGTAAAATTTCTTAAAACTTTCCTTTAATTCCAATAAAAATGCCATCTATGCCTCCAAATAATTATTTCTTCTTCTGCCCTGTATAGAATCTTTCCAGCTTATTAAGCCTTGAAAAATACCTCTTAATACCTTTTCTGGTATTCTCATATCTGAAATAATATACAAACCCAGCAATTACACAGAATACGATAAGCATAAGCACATAATACAATGCAAACTTCTTGGCAAGTCCTATATAATCCAGGTTATTGATATCCCTTATCATTCCTTCTGCGTTACACAAGAAATACATTGCCAGAAGAATCACTCCTGCAAATGTAGTGGCAATCACTGTCTTTAATACTCCAAAAGCGATGTAATCACCCTTAAAATACTTGGCAGTTTTCAACATGCTTTTTCCTTCATTCTTCTCATATATTGCCATCTTGGTCATCATTTTGATTTTATTCTCATTAAGCAATTCATTCACCTCATTAAACAAGTTTAACCTGCATATGTTTAAATATAACATATTTTTACTTAATTGTATATTACAATTTGAGAGTGTCCGCCACCTGTAGCAACTACAATCCTTACCATTCTTCCGTCAACTGTAAATGTTCTGTCTGTTGAAGCCGAAAGATAATTATTCCATATCATCTGTGAATTACCAGGAATGAGATTCTCAATTACATTATTAATCCTGCTGTCAAATTCACTGTTACGTTTCTTAATATATATAATAGTCACATTACTCTGTGTTATAATCTCACCATAATATGTCCCATTCTGCTGACATACATAAACATTAGAAACTGTCTGTTCAAATCCATTATTAATAATCGTATCTTCAATTTCTCCTGAGCCAGAACTTCCAGAATCATTATTATCTTCTGAAGATGAGTTTTCTGTTGTACTACTGCCAGGCTGTACGCCTCCAGACTGCACCCCACCAGGTTGTACACCATCCCCACTGTTTCCGGTTCCTTGAGAACTCTCTGATTTATTTTCTCCTGCAGGCAGATTCTCTAGTCTGGAATCTCCTTCACTGGCACTGCCCGAACCTGTGTTGCTTCCTGACGAAATACTCCCTGCCGTATGAGTGTACACACTGAATCCATTATCTGAACCTGCAGCTACATTTCTTATTCCTTCGATTACAATCGCATCAGAAACACTTCCAACTGTAGCCGTAAGCGTAGCTGTACCACTCCCTGTAACAGTTATTACTCCGTCTTTATCTACAGTAAATACATCTGTATTACTGCTTGTCCATACAATTGACTTATCGTCATCATCAGGTGTGACAATTGCTGTGACCTTCAGGCTTGTCCCAACCGGTACAGCCTTATTCTCAAACAATATCTCAACATCTGTCTGCTCCTTAATATTCTGTTGTTGAGATGATGCTTCATTCTTAAGATCTGTCCTTGTTACACTTACACTGGCTTTACTGTCCGCTTCCTGCTTCTTTCTGTTCTTATCTGTACTTACTGAAATTATAATTCCAGCCAGTATCAAAACAATAACCGCTGCAATAAAAACTACTGATTTTTTAGTACTGATATTCTTCATATTCCTATTAATCCTCAATATATATTATATTCCCTGCTTCCGCAGATTATATCTGTTTTTCTCTTTTTATATAATATAACACAATCACTCTGTTATAAAAAGAAAAAAGAGTGAAAGACATAAAAACTTCCACTCTTAATCATTCTAGAATTCGATGCGTATCTGTGTCCCCTTGTCAACTTCACTTTCTAAATATATTCTTGCATCATGAAGTTCTACAATATGCTTTACAATAGCAAGGCCAAGCCCTGTTCCACCAGTTTCCTTTGAACGGCTCTTATCAACTCTGTAAAATCTTTCAAATACCCTGTCCTGCTGATCCTTAGGAATTCCTATTCCATCATCAGTCACTTCTAACCTTGGCTTGCCATCTACCATTCCTGCAAACACTTCTACATGTCCACCTTCTTTATTATATCTTATTGCATTCTGTACAAGATTATCAATAAGCTCCCTTATCATATCCTTATTGCCACGAATCATGCATGTTGAACCTCTATACGAAAAACGTATTCCCTGTTTCTGTGCATTAACCTGCAGAGACTCTGCACAATCCTTAACAAACTCATACAAATCAAAATTCTCATACTGCCTTGGCATTTCGCTGTGGTCTAATTCTGAAAGCCTTATAATATCATTAATCAATGATAATAATCTTTCTGAATTACGCTTAATCTCATGTGCAAAATGTATTCCCTGTTCATGGCTTACCATCTCATTCTCAATAAGCTCTGCATATCCTGATATTGCGGTAAGAGGAGTCTTTAGTTCATGTGATACATTTGCAGTAAAATCCTGTCTGCTTCTTGCAGCAGCAAGAATATTCTCATGCTGTGTCCTGATTTTCTCTGCAAAAGGGGCTATTTCTTTATATACAGGCTTCTCCTGTACGGAATCCATATTCTTAGCCATTCTTTCAATAGGCTCAATAAGTGTCCTTGTAAGTAATTGTGAAAGAACGATACACACTACTATAATTACTGCAAGTATTCCTGTTACAGCCGGAAATACATTGCCAAACACACTTAATAAACTGCTTGCATCACAGGATACTCTTATAACAGTCCCATCCTTCTGTTTTAGAGCATAATAAAAGGTATTCATATCCATCGTGTCAGAATTTCTTACACACTGACCATGTCCGGTATGAAATGCATCCTGTATCTCAGGTCTGTCTTTATGATTAGGCATTACATTAATATCATTATCATTATCAAAAAGCACCACCCCATCTGAATCTATCCATGTAACCCTGAGATTATTAATTGGAAGCTTTACATCAGCATATTGCGACGACTTTTCAAAAACTCCGGTTTCCATGAGTACTTCAGCATTAGTTCTCAGTCCGGCCTGGACCTGTTTCTTAAACAGTCCATAATATATAAAAGTTATTCCGATAGCTGTAGCAAGAACCGCTATAACTGCTATTCCAATAAGCCTTAAATTAATCTTCTGCTTCATATATCCACCCTGTTCTGTCTGTCAATTATATCAGGCTACTCAATAACATATCCTACATTACGCACGGTTCTTATACGCGAGCCTGCATCACCTAACTTCTGTCTTAAAGTCTTAATATGCATATCCACAGTTCTTGACTCACCTTCAAACTCTGTTCCCCATACCTTAAGTACAATAGAATCTCTTGAAAGCACTATATTCTTGTTAGCCATAAGATATCTTAACAATTCATATTCTTTAAATGTAAGTTCAACTTGCTTTCCTGAGACCGTAACAGCATGCCTTTCATGATTAAGTTCAATCTCTCCAACATCCAGCACGCCTGCCTCGTCTGTTTCTGTTCTTCTAAGAAGTGCTTTAACTCTTGTAATAAGCTCCATTACAGAAAACGGCTTCTTAATATAATCGTCAGCACCATCCTCAAGGCCCTTTATCATATCAAGCTCTGTAGACTTTGCTGTTACCATAATAACAGGCAGTCTCTTAGTTGCAGAATTCAGTCTTAACTTCTTAATGATGTCATAACCACTTTCATCAGGAAGCATAACATCAAGCAACACAAGGTCCGGAAGAATCTCATCAAGCTTCTTAAAAAACTCTTTGGAACTTCCAAATGCACCTACCATATGTCCACTGTTCTTAAGTGCAATTGTCTCTATTTCCCTTATGCTTTCATCATCCTCAACTATGTATATAAGAGCCATATTCTCATCTCCTGTTCTAGTCAGCTTTCTTTAATTCCGGAAGCTGATACTGTTTATAATACTGTCTGCATTCTTTTGCAAACTGAGGATTATCCTCATTAGTAAGATGCTCCAGATATCCATGTGTTTCAAACCCATTATCTCTTACTTCAATCATACATACAGCAATATTAGAGCAATGGTCTGATACTCTCTCAAAATTCGTCATAATATCTTCGAGTATAAGTCCTGTCTCAATTGTACATCTGCCTTTTCTTAATCTGTTGATATGACGCTGCTTAATCTCTAAGTTCAGTCCATCAATAACCTGTTCTAACGGCTCAATATGCTTTGCTGCCTCAATATCCTGATTTTCAAAAACCTGTACTGTGTTACTAACTATATCATGTACCGCTTTTGCAAATGTTTCAAGTTCTTTTCTTGCATTCTGTGAAAAAGATGACTCCTTGCTGTTCATCTCTTTTGCAGATTTTGCAATATTAATCGCATGGTCAGATATTCTTTCAAAATCACTCATGCAGTGAAGAAGTATTGAAAATGTATGATTATCATGTCTTGATAAATCGCAGTTACCAACCTTTACAAGATATGAACCCAGCTTATCCTCGTACTTATCGACATCTTCTTCCATTGCCACAACCTCATCATATGCAGTATCTGAATAATTATTAATAATGTCAAGCGCTTTATCTAGCGCTTTCTGTGACAAATGTGCCATCTTCACAGCCGTATTCCTGCATAACTCCATCGCAACTGCCGGAGTCTCTAAGAATCTTTCATCCAGTGCTGCAAGATCTGCTGCCACACCTGTCTGAATAACTTCCTCATGTTTTCCATCCGGAATAGAAAGAGTTGCAAGCTTCACAAGCAGATTAGAAAATGGGAAAAGTATAATTACACATCCGATATTAAAGAGACTGTGAATCACTGCTATTCCTGCTGCATTTGCCGGTGTTGATAAAAATTCAAAATGAACAAACATATTCAGGCTGTAAAATATAACCATAAATATAACTGTACCAATCATGTTGAAATAAAGGTGTATCATTGATGCCCTCTTGGCATTCTTCTTTGCACCTACAGAAGATATAAGTGCTGTTACACATGTACCTATATTCTGTCCCATAATAATAGGAATTGCTGTTGCATAGTTAACCGCACCTGTTACACATAATGCCTGCAGTATACCAACCGATGCAGATGATGACTGTATAACTGCTGTAAGCACTGTACCTGCAAGAAGTCCGAATAACGGATTAGAAAACAGTGTAAGCATACCCGTAAACTTCTCATTGTCAGCCAGCGGTGCAACTGCGCCACTCATAGTTTCCATACCGAACATAAGAATTGCAAATCCAAGAAGAATATTACCTATATCCTTTTTCTTAGAATTATTCTTACAGGTCATAGTCATAATTATACCAATAACAGCAAGCACCGGTGAGAAGGATGATGGCTTTAAAAGATTAATCCATCCTGCTCCACTTATACCTGTAAGTGATAACATCCATGAAGTCACTGTTGTACCAATATTGGCACCCATAATAATACCTACAGCCTGTGAAAGCTGCATAATACCTGAATTAACAAAGCCTACAACCATTACCGTAGTTGCAGATGATGACTGTATAACTGCTGTCACAGCCATACCAAGCAATACTGCCATAATTCTTTTAGAAGTAAGTTTTTCAAGTATCTGTTCTAATTTACCTCCGGACAGCTTTGCTAAGGAATCTCCCATGACATTCATTCCATATAAGAACAAAGCCAGTCCGCCTGCCATCGTAAGTACACCAAAAATATTCATTTTACATAAGCTCCTTTTTGAACGACTTTTTCACACATCATGTGTATTCTAAATGAGCATTGTAAAATGTATTATGTAAGTTATGTAAAATTTATGTAAAATTTGCAACTATATCTTTTATACGGTCTATATTAACAGGTTTTGCAAGATGAGCATTCATCCCACAATCAAATGCAGCTTTTACATCATTAGAAAATGCATTTGCTGTCATAGCTACTATTGGAATATCCTTTGCGTCAGGGTGCTTCATTTGTCTTATTGCTCTTGTAGCCTCATATCCATCCATGTCAGGCATCTGTACATCCATAAATATAAGATCATACTGCCCCTTCTTTGAATGTCTGAACAAATCAACAGCTGCCATTCCGTTTTTTGCACAATCACAGGCTGCCCCCTCTTCCTTTAGAAGTTCTTTAAGCATATCTGAGTTAATACCATTATCTTCTGCTATTAGAAAATTCTTACCCACAAGTACATGATCCGGTTCATTCTCATGCTTTGGTATGTTATATCTGTTCCAGAGGTCTTTATTCGTATTAATATCCGCAATTCTGAATTCCATAGTTACCTCGTAAGTTGTTCCCATTCCCTGTGTGCTTAGTACCTTTATAGTTCCACCCATGAGATCAATAAGATTCTTGGTTATTGCCATTCCAAGTCCTGTTCCCTGGACTGCATCTGTAAGGCTTGTCTCTTCTCTTGTAAACGGTTTAAATATGTCTTTTAAATATTCTTCACTCATTCCTATTCCATTATCAGATATGATGAATTTGTATTTTACAATCTGTGGATTGGTAACTTTTATTTCTTTTATTTCAAATGTTATGTTACCGCCTTCTTCTGTATATTTAACAGCATTAGACAATATATTAATAAGTATCTGGCTGAGTCTTAATTTATCTGCGGTAATGCAGCAATATTCAACACCATCTGATTTCACAACAAATGTCTGGTTCTTCTTCTTTGCCTGCGGTCTGATTATATTGTCTGTCTCATTTATGATGTCAGCAAGATTCACATCACAAAGATTAAGAGTAGTTTTCCCTGACTCAATTTTACTCATATCAAGGACATCATTAATAAGACTCAGCAGATGCTGGCTTGAAACAACTATCTTTTCTGCATAGTTTCTGACTTTATCCGGATTCTTATAATGTCTTAACATAAGCTGTGAAAATCCTACAATTGCATTCATAGGAGTTCTTATATCATGACTCATATTAGACAGGAACTGACTTTTTGCACGATTTGCTGCCTCTGCTGTATGAAGCGCATCTTCCATATGATTTCTTATCTGCTGCTCGTAAGTTCTGTCTGACAGAATTATTACAAGGACATCATCTCCGTCTTTATCCATATGATAACATCCCTGGTTAAAAAGTCTGTATTCACTTGAATCTGCTGGCTTTATCCAGTATTCATTAACAGCAGATTCTCCTTTTCCCAGCTTCACAATATCATTCCATTCAGGAACTTCTCCCCTCTTTTCCAGTTCTCCAAAATCTTTAAGGATACCATCATATTCACTGCTCCTTATTCCCAGAACTCTCTCGATATTTCTGCTTACATACAGTTTTCTCCAGTCTCCCCACGAAAGCATAATATACACATCATCCAGATTTTTAGCCATAATCGAAAATAATATATCCCGTCTTGCAATCTCATGATCCTTCTCACTTACATATCTTTTGTAATATGTATATAGTACTACACATGCAACCATAAGAAGCAGTATACCTATCTGTACTGCCATTATAACAGTTCTATGCAAAACCGCAAGAGAGCTTGAATTGGCGACGCTTATAGGAACCATTGATATAAGCCCCCAGTTATCAAATCCAATTGGAACATAAACAAGACAATACTGGTTTTCATCAAGCCTGAATACCATTTCTTCTGCATCTGAATTCTTTACACTTTTCATAAAACCATCCAGTGACTTACCGGAAATATCCGCATTTTTCAGATGATAAAATATATTACCACCTATATCCATGCTGCCTTCAGACTTTAATACGATATCACCATTAGCATATATTACATAACTGCTTGTGTCCTTTGAAAACGCTTTTACACCCAGTTCTTTATTAATAGCTTCTGTATTGTATGAAACCGCTATGGAACTGTATTTAAAGCCACTAACATCTGCCGGCTGGACAGGAATAGCAAAAAACATTACCTCATCACTTCCAGGAAGCGAACCGTCGACTACAACATTTTTCCTGTCTACCACAAGACTTTTCCATGTATTTCCGAGTTCAAGATACCCCTTTTTACCTGACGACGACAAGTAATTACAGGCATCGTCTATAAAATAAAATTCTGTGTAATGCCATTCATTCTTCCATTCAGCAAGAAACTTGCTGATACTGTCTATATTTTCACCAGCCTCATCTATATAATCACCTGTCATTCCAAGCAGGTTCCACTGCTGCCCGGTTATCTGCATGAATTTTTCACTGACCTGTGTATACACTTCATTAAGATTCTTCGAACTTGTCTCATACAGTTCTCTTCTGACTGTAATGGAATAATTAAGCATTATTGCGCCTACACACACAAATACAACTATTGCCACACCTACTGCTGCAAAGAAATATTTTCTATACTCATTCTTCTTCAATTGCCCCGTTTCCTTTCTCAAGATAATCAGCTCTTCTGTATATAAGCTTCTGGTGCAGCCAGTCTGCCTCCATCAGCAAAATACTGTATCCATTGTTGTGCTACATTTGTTGTATGAGCTATATATCCATCATATTTTTCGCCTTCCCTGATGTCTGCCTCAGCCTTATACATATGAACTCCGTCATGCTCTGACATATCATAATTATATGCACATTCCAACAAAGTATGACCAGAAACGTCAACATAACAGAAAGAATATATTTTTTCGTCTTCTACTGACTTTCCATCTTTCAGAATATCCTCAAGATGCATATTGCCCTTATCATCTCTTGATATCTTCATTGTAAATCCGCTTGATGCCGGCAGCGTATCCCATGATATCGGGTCGTCATCCCGCCCACAGCCTTCCACAAGGCACCGCACAACATCTTTAATCTCAGCACCTGTTGCATCCTTCGTATAAAACTTCACTCCTCCACCCATTAAAAGTGCCTGTAATTGTGCTGCTGTATAACTTCCCTCATAGATGTCTCCGGCATTCATGGCAGCAGGTGCAATCAGCATATCCACATTACATATTTCCCGAAGCGTATTAACTCTCACTGAAAATGCCTCACTTCCTGTATCTGATATTCTCCACTGATATTCCCTGTCAAATGTGGTAATAACAGGGGATTTTTCTTTTACCGCATTGTAATTATTGTTAAACACTTTCACTGCCTGCTTTGCATCCACATCTCCTGCCAGCATTTTCTGTACTGCTGCGCAGCTTGCCCGGCACACACTGTCATTCCTTATATATGTATACATATGATTACTTTCAATATAAGGAATCAGGTTAGAAAATATGTCCTGCACATCTACATTTACATCTTTATTATACACAACAACCGACTGTATTCTGTCTGCCATTGCATTCATTACATCACTGCCAAACATATATCTTACTATATCCAGTGCCAGCTCTTCTTTTTTCCCTGCTCCTTTAAGTTTTCCATTCATAGCTATTGAATATCCGGGTGTACTGAAATACCAGTTATCGTTATCTGTCTCCCCAAAATATGGCAAAAGAACGAGATTATTCATTCCCTCATCCTGATACTCTGCAATATTAGTGCTCTGGCGTATCATTGCAATCTTCCCGAACACAAAATCCTGGAATATACTTGAATATCCTCTTTTTGTGTCATCTGCCTGTGCATCAGTATTTTTCAAAACCTGTCCAAGTCTCGAGAACAACTTCACACCCAGTTCATCCGGTATGTAATCTATTTTTCCATCCATTGCTTCATAACGCCAGATGCGCCCTTCTGTACTTTGTAACAATGGAATAGACCACGCCTGTAACATATATGAATCTGTATAATCATATTTATAATCTGTTGCAAACCCTCTTATCCCATATTCACTGAACTTATTACATGCTTCAACAAATGTTACATAATCATGAGGCAGCTCTATTCCATATTTCTCAAAAACTGCTGTATTGGCAAGTATCCCCTCCACGCTTGCTGCACCAGGAAGCCAGTTCACAGAACCATCTTCATTGGTAAATCCATCAAGATATACCTTATAAAACATGTTTGTAATATCTGTACATGAAAAATCATATAGATAATCCCTGGGATTAATATCATAATCATCATCAGACGAAGATGTCTGTGTCCATGATGATGCATCTATTATTATATCCGCAAGATCATCATTAAGCGCTGCATCATTAAGATACTGTGCTCCTCCCCTGCTTATGACAAAATCAAATTCAACATCCGGAAAATGTTCTTTCAACATTTTTCCTACACTTGCAAGCCAGTAATCCTGGTCAAGCTGTACAACTATTCTCTGTTTTTCTTCTCCACTGTTTCTTAATGGTATACTACATGACAACAATATACTTTCAAATAATACCGTTACCAGTAAAACACATATTATCCGTTTCATTCTATCCTCCAAAAAGACTTTATCCTTATGTTTTATATAGATAATACAACGTATGCATGTCGAATTATGTCGAATAGGAGGAGAAATCAATAAAAAACCTGCATGGAATGCGCTATTTGCAGCCATACAGGTCTTTTTATATTTACAGTATATACATGTATTTCATATTCTTTTAACACATATCAGGCTTGTTCCATAGGTTAAGCTTCGTTCCGAGTCCCATTTTCACAGCATTTTCATAACACACCTTACCCCAGGCAACATCTTCTACAGGCATTCCTCCAACAGAATATACAATTATCTGATCATCACTGTCTCTTCCTGATGCATTGCCAAGCAATATATCTCCCATATCAGTAATATCACTTTTACTTATAATTCCATCATGGCACATATCTGTAAACTTTGCACCTATTATGTTAATTGAACCAAATGTCGGATATGGATATTCCTCTGCCCATGCCTCGTAAAGCTTTATATTATCAACTACCATCTTACATTTTTCTTTGAGAAAATCTGTCTCCATATCAAATGCACTTGGAGCAACAATAAGCGCTCCTGGCTTTATCCATTCACCTTTGACATATGCATATTTTGACGGATCTGTTCCTGCTGTGGCTGCAAATGATATAACATCACTGTCTCTTACCAGAGTTTCTATATCATCTACCACTGTTACAGTTGTAAGCTGTGGATATGTAGCTTTGACATATTCAAGGAAACTGTCTAATGATTTCTTTCCTCTACCTTTTACCTTAAGTGTATCAAGCTCTGGGCATGTTGCCATAAATGCATCAAGGCTTGTTTTTCCCATTACACCAGGACCATATATTGCTCCCGTCTTAGCACCCTTTGGTGCAAGATGTCTTAACCCTACACCAGGAATTGCACCAGTCCTGTAAGCGCTCAGAAGATTACCGCTCATCAGACACACCGGTGCACCGGTTGTCTTGTCATTAAGCATAACCATAAGTATTGACCTTGGCAGACCTATTTCCTTATTAGCTGTATTAGAACCATACCATTTCATACCAGCCATATCAAATGGTCCTCCTATATATGCCGGCATTGCCATAAATCTTCTATCTTCTCCTACATTCTTTGGCATATTCGGAAAAGGAGATTCATTCGGGAATGTTACCATACAGCCATGAGAATTATGGTTTTCACCTCCCATTACGAAATCACCCTTTGTAAGACATTTAAGAACGTCTTCCATTGTGTCTATGCATTTAGGCATATTCTTTACGCCAGCCTTTATCATTTCCTGTTCATTAAGATATAAAAAATCAACTTCTGGATACATAATAATTCCTCCTCTATAATCCACAGCCTATTACTGCTTCCATCATTATCTCCACGAACTGTGTCGGTCTGTTAAGTGCAGGTGTTCCAACCACTGTACATAATGGTCTGATATCATGAAATATCTCTGAATATGCCCTTGATATATCTGCACACATTTTCATATCTACAGCAAACACATCTACTTTAATAACATCTCCAGCACCTGCGCCAGCCTGTTCAATAAGCTTTACCTGCTTCTCAAGTACATATCTGGTCTGCTCATAGGCATTTCCCCCATACACTGTACCATCCGGCTGTACCGACGTTGTTCCACCAACATATATATGGTCACCAACCTTTACCATTCTGCTGTATCCTACTTTTTCTTCTAATGGAGCTCCTGATGAATAATTTACTCTCTTCTCTGCCATTTAGTTTACCTCTCCTTCTGCACCTACAAGTGCCTTTTCTTCATTTTCCTTCTTTACAAGTTCATTGAACTTGACAGAAGCATCATTTATCACTTCAACCGGTACCGGCTGGAATGGGCTTGCTTTCATAACTCCACATACCCAGATTATTGAATAAACTACAAGTCCAGCAAATAAAACTCCACACAACTCAAATATCTTAATTCTGGTTTCTCCTGTTGATATATTCCATATCATGTATACATTTCCAAGAATACCTATTATCTGAGGTATTCCGCCTAATGTAAGCCACTTCTTTCTTGGATATTCAGGATTTCTCTTTCTGAGTATAAGCACTGTTACATGTACAAGGCAGTATGTTAATAACCAGAAGCATGAACCTGACAATAACAGAAAACTTACGCCCTCTGTTGCTCCAAGTCCTGAAGCAATTATTCCTGCAACGAATACAAATAGCACTACAAGTCCGACCCATGCTGCACCTCTCTTGTTTGTCTTAGCAAATACAGATGGCATCATGCCTTCCTCGCCCATACCCTGTACAATTCTTGAAACAGAGGCATATACTGTATTAATTGTCGAAGCTGCTGCAAGTATGGTTATAATTCCCATCCATATACGTCCTGCATTGCCTAAAAGGTTCGTAGCATATGTCATATGAGGAGTACCTGCAGGGTCATTGGCAAGAATATCAAGGCTTACATAGTTAGTCATTCCTATACCAAGAATGCTCTGTACAAAAAACAGTAAAACCAGACCTATTGTCATAGAAAGAAGTACATCTCTTCTTGGATTCTTCAAATCCTTTGCTACCGGAATAATAAACTCAACACCTATAAACAGCCAGAATGCAAGTGCGGCATATGAGCAAAGTCCCTTAAATCCGCCTATCTGTTCAAATGTTGGTGCATTTGCTGCATAATCAACAACATTTGAGCTTATTCCTAATTTACATACACCTATTAATCCAATAAGAACCATTGAACCGATAAGCAGGAATACTACTATGTTCTGTACCTTTGAAAATATATCTACACCAAAAAGATTAATCACGAGAAACAAAGCCATTATTATAATTGATATTATCCTGTTATCTACATGTGGCAGAAACAGACCTTTTAAAACAAGTCCGCAAAGTGTAATCTCTGCTGTCATGCTTAATATTTCTGTAATTACATAGGCTGACAGATTACCAATTAATGATGGAAGTGGTCCCATACCAGCCAGAAGATACTGTCCTGTACCTCCCTGAACTCTTGGCATAAGTCCATTCAGTTCTGCAAATGATATGCCAATAAACCAGTTCAGCACCATTACTGCAAATAGCGGAATGATAAACCATCGGCCTATCGAACCCATTCCTGTTCCTAAAGAAACAAGACAGCTTGTGGCAACAATAAGTCCTACGCATATTGCCACGCCACTTCCTAATCCTAACTTTTTCTTCATAAAACCAGCTCCCTTCCTTTTTTGCATGATTAATTATTAACAAAATAAACAATAAAGGCGCCGCACACTAGATGTACGACGCCTTTGTCTTTGATTTATTAAGTTTATGATATGGATACTACAGTGTTTTCATGAAATTGTATTGTAAAAAAAAGAACTGTAATGTATTATTTCTTAATAAATAACCAGAATATTACTATAATCCAAGACATACAGGAGGGCTTATGTGTACAGCAGCTACTTATAAAACTAAAGATTTCTATATGGGAAGAACACTAGATTATGAATTCTCTTATGGTGATGAGGTAACTGTCACACCTAGAAATTATCCTATTAATTTCAGATTTATGGGCGTCAGGAATAACCACTATGCGATGATTGGAATGGCTCATGTGGCTGACGATTATCCTTTATATTATGAAGCATTTAACGAAAAAGGACTTGGCATGGCCGGTCTTAACTTCGTTGGCAATGCGGCTTACAACGAACCGGACCTAAGAGACTTTAACGGAGAGAGTAATATTGAAAATGTTGCCGTTTTCGAATTCATTCCGTGGATATTATCGCAGTGTGCGACAGTTGATGAAGCTAAAGAAAGACTTAAATTTATTAATCTTACCAACACTCAGTTTAATGAAATGTTTCCATGTGCTAATCTTCACTGGATTATTGCTGACAAGGAAAGCTGCATAACTGTTGAATCCATGTCAGACGGACTTCATATATATGATAACCCTGTTGGCGTGCTTACTAATAATCCGCCATTTAACATACAGATGTTTAATCTTAACAATTATATGGGTCTGTCTGCAAGACAGCCTGAAAGCAATTTCTCGGACAAGCTTGAATTCAACAAATACAGCCGTGGTATGGGTGCTATCGGACTTCCAGGGGATCTGTCATCACAGTCAAGATTCGTAAAGGTGGCTTTTACTAAGATGAATTCTGTTTCAGGTGACGATGAGAAATCAAGTGTAAGCCAGTTCTTTCATATATTGGGCAGCGTAGACCAGCAGCGTGGCTGCTGCCAGCTAGACGATGACAAATACGAGATAACAATATATACCTGCTGCTGCAATACAACTAAAGGCATATATTATTACACATCATATGACAACCATCAGATTTGTGCTGTTGATATGCATAAGGAGAACCTTGACGGTGATAAGCTGGTTCGATATCCACTTATTACTGATGGCGGGATAAGGGCTGTTAATTAATATATATACCTGACAAAACGAGCTGGACGTTTAATTACCATCCAGCTCGTTTTTAACACATTTTTCTATGTCGTACGCAATCTCAGTGCATATATCTTTTCCTATTCCTGCTGCTGTTCCAACAGCAGCCAGCTCCTTAATTCCTGGATTTCTTCCATTGCCGTCTACTGTAGTAGTATGTTCCCCATAATATGTCGTACTATAAGTCAGGTCATATGCCGGGCTTAGTCTCCAGCCATCATTATTTTCATCATATATAAATGTAAAATTCTTTGAATGGTCATCTCTGTTATGTGCAAACACATTAAAACACATTCGTCGGTACATATTCTCTATATCATGTTTATTGTCCCTTGTTAATATTTTGGTTAATTTCATAAGTTGGTGATAATCCATATTGGGCTGCCTGAAATCCAGTTCAAGAAGCGCTGCTGCTGTAAGCATATGGATTCTGTGTTCTCCAAATGAATCATTCTTACGATCAAATCTTTTAGTTCCAAAATATCCATCACATATATCAGATGGAAAAAGTCTGGTCTCTTCCATATCAATTCCACACTGCTTTGCACACTGTGAATATCGGTATTCCATCAGCCCCGCATTCTTTCCATCAACATGAGCAGGAAACTTGATAATCCAATCCTCGCCATCTATCTTAGTCATAATTTTAGGTCTTGCTCCACCACTTGTTCCACCAAGCCTGTATAATTCATCAAGCTTGTCAGAATATTCAGTATTAAGAATTTTCTGACACTGTTCAGATAATTCATCAAGACTGCTGAGTTTTTCCTGCTTTGGCATATCCAATTCCGGTCTGTATGTTAATGCTCCCATTCCTGATTCTCCAACAATTGCAAGCCTGTCAAGCATACTCACATTGTCTATATTACATCCCTTTTCTTTTAACATCCTGTCAAGCAGCAGCTGTCCCCATGCATCAGGCAGACTGTCTGCAAATACTCCCCATAAACCATTAAAATATTCTTTAACAGGGACACATACTTTCTTTTCAAGGGGCAATGAAAACGGACTTATTGAAAATCCGTTCTCCAGCCATTCATCTGCATATTCAAATGCAGCCTTTCTTTCGTTCGTCATAGCAAGAGTTCCAACAAGCCTGTCATGATAAAAAACATTTATAACTCTATCTTCTCTCATTAATTACCTCCTCAATACTGTTATAAGGAATCTCCGTAAAAATGTTTCTTAAATCATCAGCGATATTAAGTGCTACAGCTATCTTAGTCAGCGATAACAGTGAAATCTGTCCTGTTGTTTCAAATCTTTTTATCGAGCCAAGACTGACATTGCTAATCTTAGAAAGCTTCTCCTGTGAAATGGAGCGTCTTTTTCTTATTAGTCTTACCCTGTCAGCTATTTTTTTATCCAGTTCTTCACATGTCTCCCAGACATATTCATTCATATATTAATCTCTCCTTACGTGTAAACATCTATATAATATATTAGCCATTTTACTGATAAATATACATTTATAGCCAATATTTTATCTATAATTATTATAACACATAACTTAATATATTCAATCCTCTCCTTGCCAACTTCCCAGAATATGTTATTATATGATAGATTATTACAAGTGTTTAAAGCACAGAAAGAGGAACATATGTTAGTTTATGACGCTAATGCCAATTCTGGCAGCACTGCCGGTTTTGAGTGTACTTATACAACTTTTAAATCAGACAATTCTACAGCTTCCCCAGAGAACCCAATCCTTGTTCTGGATAATTCTGAGAAGCAGTGGGATGAGACATCTTATGGTTTATTCACTAACCCTTATAAAAAAACTGCATTCGATTTCCAGATTGATGGTGAGTCTTTTACAAGCAATATCTTAAAGATTGATTCAAGATTTACAAGCCTTATCAAATGGCTTGGCGAGAACAGAGTTAAAGTAAAGCTTACAGGTGCTAACACATCTGAAGGATACAATGTATACAAGATTCAGGAGGTTGCATTTGGCAATGGTAACAAGTTATCTGCCGAAGACGGTTTCCTTCAGTTTATGATTGAAAGATTATTAGAGAGCAGTGCCATTGCAGAGGAAAATAGTGAAGAACCCGATGAATCTGCTGATGATATGAAGCTTACAAGCCTTACAAGCATATCAGATTTTCTTAACTGTGCAGGAAGTACACTTCCTGAGAATATCCGTTTATGGGCAAGACGCAATCTTGTTGTTGCCCGTTCAAGTGAGGTAACTCCTGAAGAGAAAAGACATGCACAGAGAGCACTTTCTATCATGCTTAATATCAAGTGGAAGAGCAATTACTTCGAATCAATTGACCCTGTGGAAGCAAGAAGAATTCTTGACGAAGAACTTTTCGGTATGGAGAGTGTTAAGCAGAGAATCATTGAGACTGTTATTCAGATTAACAGAACACACACTCTTCCTGCATATGGTATCCTTCTTGTTGGTCCTGCCGGAACAGGTAAATCACAGATTGCCTACCTTGTTGCCAAGATTCTTAAAATGCCTTGGACAACTCTTGATATGAGTTCAATCAATGACGCAGAACAGCTTACAGGAAGTTCAAGAATATACTCCAATGCAAAGCCTGGTATTATCATGGAAGCATTCAACATGGCTGGTGAATCTAACCTTGTATTCATTATCAACGAGCTTGATAAGGCAACTTCAAGTAATGGTAACGCCAACCCTGCGGATGTACTCCTTACACTCCTTGATAATCTTGGATTCACTGATAATTACATGGAGTGTCTCATCCCAACTTCAGGCGTATATCCTATCGCCACAGCTAATGATAAGGATAAGATAAGTGCACCGCTTCTTTCAAGATTTGCAGTAATTGATATTCCTGATTACACAAGAGAAGAGAAAAAGACAATTTTCCTTAAATATTCACTCCCAAAGGTTCTTAAAAGAATCGGACTTCACGAGGATGAGTGCCTGGTGTTTGATGACGGACTTGACGCTGTTCTTGATTACTGCAAGGATACTACAGGTATCAGAGACCTTGAACAGGCAGCAGAACATTTAGCAGCACATGCTCTTTATATGATCGAGGTTGAGCATGCCACAAGCGTTTCATACACAGCAGACATGGTAAATGAACTCTTTTAATTAAATTATTCAAACCCGATAACAAATACATGATATACAATAAGGAGCTGATATCACTACGATAACAGCTCCTTAAATAATCTTTACATATGTAATTGTAATTATCAGTCATTTCTTAACTTAAACTGTGCAACCATCTCACTAAGAGTTGTAGCCTGTGCTGTAAGCTCTTCACTTGTAGCTGATGTCTCCTGTGATGTTGCTGAATTAGCCTGTACAACTTCTGCAATTCTTGCAATTGCAACATCCGCCTGCTCCATACCTGCAGCCTGACTTGTAGATACATCTCTCATCTTCTTGGCACTCTCTGCGATAGACTGAACACCATCAACAACTTCCTTAAGTGAATCAGATGCCTTAGTAGCAATCTTATTCCCCTCTCCAACCTCGTAGATAGAAGCTTCTATAAGATTTCTTGAATCTACCGCTGACTTAGCACTCTGCTCTGCAAGTGTACGAATCTGGTCAGCAACTACTGCAAATCCTCTGCCTGCATCACCTGCTCTTGCAGCCTCAATGGAAGCATTAAGTGAAAGAAGGTTAGTCTGGCTTGCAATACTTTCAATCTCTGAAATGATATTGCCAATCTTCTCAGAAGCCTCACTGATACGAGCCATTGCCCCCATAAGAGCTTCCATGCTTTCTCTGCTGTTTTCTGCTGTATCAGCATATCTCTCTGCTTCTTTATATGAATTTTCCAGCTGTTCTGCTGTCTTCTGTATACCTTCATTAAGATCATTAATGGTTGCCTGCATCTCTTCGACTGTTGCAGCCTGATCTGTTGCACCTTCTGCAAGCGACTGTGCAGCATCTGAAAGATTAGCAGAACCTTCTGCCACCTGTTTAGAAGCATCTTCAACACCCTTTAATGTTGAATTCATCTGACGGTTCATGTTACGAATTCCAAGTAACAATGCATTGAATGCACCTGTATACTGATCTTCATGTTCGGTTGCGATAGCGAAATTACCATCTGCCATCTCTCCCATAAGTTTTCCGGCATCACTGATAATATTATGTAATCTTTCTGCCATAGCATGTGCACTATCTATGAGATCGGATATCTCATCTTTAGTCTCAACTTCAGGGAATGGTGAATCCAGATCTCCCTGTGCAAATGTCTCGAATCTGGCCATCATTCCATCTAACGGCTCTTCTATACTCTTTGCAATCGCATGTGCTGCTTTAGAAGCAACAACAACTACCGCAGCTATAATTCCAATTGCAGCAACAATCGCTATTATAAGAAATATTTCAAGCTTTAATTTTTCTGCATCACCTTTAGCAACATTAGTGTCCATAAGTTCATTAAGTGCATTATCAAGTGCCTCATACTTAGGTGCCGTCTCATTCAGCATCATCGACTGAGCCTTCAGTGACTGATTAGAATCTGTCGTAGCTCCCAGCTTTATAACCTGCTCATCAATCTCCTTATATTCAGCCCACGCCTTATCAATCTTATCCATACATTCCTTGCCAGCCTTACTAGACATTATAGGTCTTATCTGTTCAAGCTTGGCTTCAAATGCTTCGACATGCTCATCATGCTGCTTTTTCATTGAGCTGATAAGACTTACTGAATCATATCCTACAACTCCCCTTGAAGCTCCTCTTATCTCTGCTGCCTCAGACATAGCTGTAGCAATATCTCCCTGAGGGAATGCGTAACGCTTCAGCACCCTGCGGTAATCCATAGACATATAAATCATCATTGCACTTATAACAACTGCAACTACGGAGAACGCTATGATTATCAGTCTAAATACATAATTCAAACGCCCCTTTATATTCATATTATTCATTTTCTTTAACATCTTATAACTACCTGCCTCGTATTATATAGTAGTAGTTTTTAGAGACCCTCTCCAAGGTCTTAATAACTA
>ERZ1026866.19-NODE-19-length-127043-cov-36.828897_pt1 | contig 127043 bp, 112 predicted proteins | sample MGYA00380163_ERZ1026866 | MGnify/ENA primary metagenome ERZ1026866 (study PRJEB33269, sample SAMEA4719799) | human gut metagenome | biome: human-associated habitat; feature: organic feature; material: feces | place: Cameroon | collected 2013-10 ...
TTTTGTTATATAATTTTTGTTATATAATTTTTGTTATATAATTTTTGTTATATAATTTTTGTTATATAAGAAAGGAAATAGTCCATTTATTTGGGCTATTTCTTTTTTATATTAGAAAGTATTTATATAAAAAATATTTTTAAAATGTATTCAACGATATAATAAATATGCTTACAGAAGAAAACAGAAGAACTATATTAAAATATGATACTCCTGACAATATAAAAATAATGGGTATATAGTATTATAAGGCAGTATTAAAAGATAATATAAAAACTTTTGATGAGTTTAATTAATGTATGAGTGGAGAATTAGAGATAATTTAAACTGAATAATTGAGTTTTAAAATTCCTTGATATTTATTTTTATGGGTTTATAATATATTAGAGTAATTAGAAAGGCGGTTTATAATGGAAATAGGTGCTTATAGAAATTCAAATAACATTGCAAATATTTCAGCTATTTCAGCAAGCAAAAAAACTCCAATAAGTGAAGTAGGTGTATGTAAAACTTGCGCCAATAGAACATATCAAGACGGTTCTAATGATATAGGAGTATCTTTTAAAACGCCAACACGTATAAGCCCATCTAATGCACCATCGGCTGTAGCCTCTCATGAACAAGAGCACGTTGCAAACAATGAAAGAAATGCTCAAAAGTCTGGAGGTGAAGTATTATTTCAAAATGTTACATTAAACACATCTATATGCCCAGAATGTAAAAGAGTATATATTTCTGGAGGCGTAACAAAGTCAGCAATATCAGCCCCAAAAGACAAGGGAAATAATGTTGATGCTTATGCTTAATAATTAGCAAAAATATTTAAATATAATTAAGCAATAGGCATTATACTAAAGTTCATAGATTCTATTACTCTAAGCAAAGCATATGCTGTATCTAATGAAGTAATACATGATATATTATTTTCAGCAGAAGCACGTCTCAATTCTAAACTATCAGAATGAGTTTTGCTGTTGGTTGCTATTGTATTAATAACATAATCAACTTTGCCTAGTCTTATAGTATCTATTATATCTTCAAATCCTGTTTCGTGAATCTTTGAAACTTCTTTTATATAAAGCCCCTCTTTTCTAAGGAAATTAGCAGTTCCTTTTGTAGCATATATTCCATAGCCTATATTAGAAAATCGCTTTGCCATATCTATAATTTCAGGCTTATCATCATCTGCTATTGTAAGAAGCACATTTCCTTGAAGAGGTATTTTTATTCCGCTTGCAATTAGTGCTTTATAAAGTGCTTTTTCAAAGTTAATATCAAAGCCCAATGCTTCACCTGTACTTTTCATCTCTGGACCAAGTACAGTATCTACTTTTCTTAATTTAGCAAAAGAAAATACAGGAGCTTTAACAAATACTTTGTTAGATTCTTTTTTATATAAATCATTATACCCTTGTTCTTTTAATGATTTGCCAAGTATACACATTGTAGCAATATTAGCCATAGGAACATTAGTTATCTTGCTTAAGAAAGGTACTGTTCTGCTGCTTCTAGGATTAACTTCAAGAACATAAACATTATCATCTTTATCAACTATAAATTGTATATTATAAAGCCCTATAAAATTAAATCCTTCTCCTATTCTTTTTGTATAATCAATAATACTGTCTTTTACTTTTTTTGAAATAGTTTGAGGAGGGTATACACTTATGGAGTCTCCAGAGTGAATGCCCGCTCTCTCTATATGCTCCATTATGCCTGGTATAAATACATTATGCTCACTGTCAGAAATAGCATCAGTTTCTATTTCTTTTCCTACAATATATTTATCAATTAATATAGGAGCTTTATTGCTAACTTCTTTTACAGCTGTCTCCATATATATTTTTAAAGCAGCATCATTATAAACTATCTCCATAGCACGCCCGCCTAATACATAACTAGGACGCACCAAAACAGGATATCCTATTTTATTTGCTATTACTAAAGCTTCATCAACTGTTATAGCAGTTTCACCTTTAGGCTGAGGTATATTAAGAGTTTTTAACATCTCTTCAAACTCATGTCTGTCTTCAGCTCTGTTAATATTTTCTAAAGAAGTGCCAAGTATATTAACCCCATGCATTACAAGTTTTTCAGCAAGATTTATTGCAGTCTGACCTCCAAATTGAACAATAACCCCTTTAGGTTTTTCAAGCTCTACTATATGCATAACATCTTCTATAGTGAGAGGTTCAAAATAAAGTTTGTCAGATATTGAAAAGTCTGTTGATACTGTTTCAGGGTTATTGTTTATTACTATAGCCTCATAACCTGCCTCTCTTATAGTCATAACAGAATGCACAGTAGAATAATCAAACTCCACTCCCTGACCAATTCTTATAGGTCCAGAACCTAAAACTATAATGCTTTCTTTGTCGCTTTTTATAGATTCATTTTCTTGTTCATAAGTAGAGTAGAAATAAGGAGTTTCACTTTCAAACTCTCCCGCACAGGTATCAACCATTTTGTATACTGGAACTATATTATTTTTATGTCTTAATTTGTATATATCAATTTCTTCCATTCCCCAAACTTTGGCTATATAACTATCAGAAAAACCTCTCTCTTTAGATTCTCTTAAAATGTCTATATCCATTTTATTTTTAGATAATTTATTTTCTAAATCTATTATGTTTTTTATTTTATCTAAAAAGAATTTATCAATATGAGTGATGTCTATTATGTCTTTTATATCTTCTTTTCTTCTTATAAGTTCGGCTATAATAAATATTCTCAAATCATCTCTTAATTCAATACGCTCCCACAATTTTTTTGTTGTATATTCAGAAACATCTTTATGAATAATATGGTCACATTTTATTTCAAGAGAGCGAACAGCTTTTAGAAATGATTCTTCAAAATTTCTTCCTATGCTCATCACTTCTCCTGTAGCTTTCATCTGTGTGCCTAATTGTCTGTCGGCGTTAGGGAATTTATCAAATGGAAGTCTTGGGAATTTTGTAACTATATAATCAATAGAAGGCTCAAAACAAGCAAAACTTTTTTTAGTGATAGGGTTAAGTATTTCATCTAAAGTCATACCCACTGCTATTTTTGCACTTATTTTAGCGATAGGATATCCTGTAGCTTTACTAGCCAAAGCACTTGAACGAGATACTCTAGGATTAACCTCTATTATATAATACTTAAAACTATTTGGGTCTAATGCAAGCTGCACATTACAGCCGCCGCATATTTTTAAAGCTCTTATTATTTTAAGGCTCACATTTCTAAGCATTTGATTTTCTCTGTCGCTTAAAGTCTGACAAGGAGCAACTACTATGCTGTCTCCCGTATGTATCCCAACAGGGTCAACATTTTCCATATTACATACCACTATTGCATTGTCATTATTATCACGCATAACCTCATATTCTATTTCTTTGTACCCCGCAATGCTCTTTTCAACCAAACATTCATGAACAGGGCTTATTTTTAATCCAGTCTCGCATATCTCAATTAATTCTTTTTCATTGCGTGCAAATCCGCCCCCAGTTCCTCCAAGTGTATATGCAGGACGTACAACCAAGTGATAGCCTATTTTGTTTGCAAACTCTATTGCCTCTTCAACACTATGCACAATTACGCTTTCTGGCACAGGCTCGTTTATATCATTCATAAGCTTCTTAAAAAGTTCTCTGTCTTCTGCAGTGTTTATAGCATTCAAATCTGTTCCCAATACTTCAACATTATATTCATCTAGTATTCCGCTTTCAGCTAGTTCAACAACTAAGTTTAAACCAGTTTGCCCGCCTAAAGAACCTAATATTGCATCAGGTCTCTCTTTATAAATTATTCTCTTAGCAAAATCTAAATTAATAGGCTCTATATAAACTTTATCTGCTATAGCGGCATCAGTCATTATTGTAGCAGGGTTTGAATTAATGAGCACAACTTCGTATCTTTCCTCTTTTAAAGACTGACAAGCTTGAGTACCGGCATAATCAAACTCTGCAGCCTGTCCTATAATTATTGGACCTGAACCAATCACTAATATTTTTTTTATATCTGTTCTTTTAGGCATTTTTCTCTCCGTAATTATTATTCATCATATCAATAAACTTATCAAATAAATACTTACTATCCTCTGGTCCGGGATTAGATTCTGGGTGATACTGAACAGAGAATACTGGGAATTTTTTATGTTTTAAGCCTTCACAGCTTTCATCATTTAGAGATATATGAGTTAAAATTAAGTCTGTATTTACTAAACTCTCTTTTTCAACGGCATAACTATGATTTTGACTTGTGATGCTTACTTTATTAGTTTCCAAATCTTTAACAGGGTGATTGCCTCCTCTGTGTCCGAACTTTAATTTAATTGTATTAGCACCGCATGCCAAACTTATTAATTGATGCCCCAAACATATTCCAAATATTGGCACTTTTCCTATAAGCTCTTTTATTGTATTTATTGATTCTTTTACATCTTTTGGGTCGCCTGGTCCGTTTGAAAGCATTACTCCGTCAGGATTTAAACTCATTATTGTTTTAGAATCTGTATCATAAGGCACTACTATTAAATCGCAATCTCTTTTGCTTAACTCTCTTATTATTCCAAGCTTTGCACCAAAATCCATTAATACAACTTTTTTGCCTCTGTTTGGTATAGGAAATGCATTTTTTGTAGAAACTCTTTTAACATGGTCATTCATATATGGTGTATCTTTTAGCATCTTTACTATATCATCTTTATTTTCTATAGTGTCGCTCATTATGGCTTTTAATGTTCCTACTTCTCTAATCTTTTTGGTTATAGCTCTAGTATCAATATTTTCTATAGCAGGAATATTTTTTAGTTTCAAAAACTCATCTATACTTTCTGCATTCCTAAAATTATTAGGACTTTTACAAGCCTCTTTTACTATAAGACCAAATATTGCTGGATTAAGACTTTCAAAATCATCTCTGTTTATGCCATAATTTCCTATTAAAGGATAAGTCATAACAGTTATTTGCCCGCAGTATGATAAGTCGGATAACACTTCCTGATAACCTGTCATAGATGTATTAAAAACTAATTCACCTATTTTAAAATTATCAGCACCAAAACCAATGCCTTCATAATGACTTCCGTCTTCAAGTATTAAATAACGTTTCAAATTTTGCCTTCCTATTATTCTAAATTTTTTTTAGATTTTTAGTTGAAATAAAAAAAAGATTGGAAATCAACCGAAAGTCAATCTCCAATCTTTTTCTAAGATTATTATAAAACTGCTTAATTCGCAGAATATTTTTTATTGTAAATCGTTTAAAAATCATAACCTTGTTTTAATTTGTTTTTATTCTCAACAACTATAACATATATAATTAATATTACAATCATTTTTTATAAAAACAAAATAAATTAAATAATAATTATTTATATTTTAATAAAAGCCTTGAAAAATTATTATTTATGCTGTATTTTATAATAATTAACATAATAATTCGGAGAATAAAATGATGAGTAATGAAGATTTAAACGAAGAGATAAATACATCAGGTTTCGACGCTATCACAGAAACATTTGAGAAAATATATCCTGAACAAAAAGAACCTCTGCATTATAGACCTATAATAAGTTATATGCTAGGCGGAAAAGACCCTCTTGACGGAATAAGTATTTACAGAGGAAATGGATACTATCATTTTGTTACTTACGGATTCAGTGAACTTTATGAAAAAGAATCAGAGAATAAAGAGTATAGCGGATTTGGTTTTGAACTTACTTTCAAATTAAAAATGAATGAAAAACAAATTAATAATACAAAAGATGATGATACTCAAGATAATGAAATAAAAACTGCAGTAGGATTTTTACAGCAATTAGCAAAATATGTATTTGAAATCGGTGCGGTTTTCAATCCTTATGAATATATATGGACTAAACAAAAAGAAGGAATTGATGCCGAACAGAAATCAAAAATCACAGGCTTTATCACTATACCAGATGAAGCAGGAGAAATAAATACTCCAAATGGAAAAGTTGTTTTTGTTGAGCTTTTAGGGGCAACAGATGCTGAGCTTAATGCTATATATGATAAAAAAATTACAGTAAAAGATTTAGCTCAAAAAATAGGAACAGACATAACAGATTATAGTAGAGAATCTTTATTATAAATTATAAAAATTGATTATTAAAAAACTAAATTATAATTTATCAAATATTTTGAAACAGTATATACTACAAATTTTTAACTTTCTTCATTTTTATTATTTGCAGGGCTTTGCCCCGCACCCCAGTTCTTTTGTTGGCACAAAGAACCAAAAAGACTGCATTCCATAAATTATAGCTTTTTATGTATAACAAAATATAAATTATATATTCTAAAAAGCTAAAACAATATCACTTCCTCTTTAAGTGCTTAAACTGCTCCTTTGTAGCCTCTATTATCTCGTCTAATGTCATGTTTTCTCTGCCTAACTCTCTTTCTAATTCCTCAATCTTTTTACTCTCTTCAAGCAATGCTTTTTCTCTCTCCCTTTTTTGTTTCTGTAGTATTCTTGCTCTTTCTAATAATTGCTCTTCTGTATAATAGGGCTTTATGAGTTTTTCTTTGTCCCCCTCTCTTAAATAGATTTTTAAAAAACTTAAAAAATCAAGCCATAATGTTGGTATGTTGTTTTTCTCTTTTGCTTTTAATTTCGCATATTTAATACACTCTCTCCAATCATACTTTCTCTCGTTAAAAATCTTTAATAATAGCTCTTGTTTTTCTTTACTCTTAAAACCGTATAACTCAGAGATTTTGGAAGCATTGTTGTAAGTAAAATTATTAAATACTTGGCATAATTCTAATACAAAAGAATCAAACTCTGAGAGAAGAAAATTACTATTAATTATATTATTATTTGTATTATTAATTATATTATTATCTTTAACTTTTTCTTTAATACCATCTAAGCAATTTTGATTATACTCTTTTATATTATTTGATAAATCTGTATCATCATTTAATTTAATTCTATTAACTAATTTTATTTTTGCTAATGAGAAAGCATCATCATTTTTATTAGTATTATTATTTTTATTAATATCTTCTTTATACTCTTGAATGTTTATATTAATTTCTTCATTGTTGGAGATTTCTTCATTGTTTTTTAATTCTTCATTTTCTAACTTTTCATTATCTAATTTTTTATTTTCAAGATTATTTATATATATCTTTCTCTTGTCTACATTCTTCTCTTTTATATCATAAACAACACTTATATAATTATGCTCCTTTAATTCTGATATGCATCTTGATATGCTTACATTGCTCATAGAATATAAATTAGCAAAATATGCATTTGTAGCGAAGCAGTATCCTTTCTCATTGCTGAGGGCTGTAATCTCTCCATATATTAATCTTGTGAGAGGGCTTAATCTTTTATCGTATCTAACGTTTGCGGGTATTATGGCATAATAATTTTTTTTGTCTTTATTCATTATAAAAACACCTCTAATAAATTTTCTTTATACTAAATTCAATTTTTATAATGATTTATAAGCTTAATTTGCTGGATTTTATGATTTTTTGTAAATTTTTTTCTAATTTTTATTATAATTAATATGGTTTTATTACGATTTTTAATTGTTAAGTATAAAAAGTATAGTTTATAGAGTAAACTGTAAACAAATAGTAAAAAAATGTAAATAAATATTGACATTTCTTGATAATTTTTGTATATTATAGTTAGGGAGTTTATTATTGATGGGTAAAAGATATTCGCTTCTAATTATCGTTTTTGTAATGCTATCTTCTGTATTATTTGCCGATGATTGGATGCTTCCTGCTTCTGCATTGCCAAAAAAAGCACAGGACTTTATTGCTTCAGCCTATCCGGGTGTTGCAATATGGAAGGTAGAGCGAGATGACGGCAAGTTTGAGGTGGATTTATCTAATGGGGTTTCTATAGACTTTTTTATGAACGGCGATTGGAAGAGCATTGACGGTGAATATATGGGAGTTCCTAAAAGTGTGCTTCCTGCCAATATAGCGAATGTAGTTGAGAAGACTTATCCTTCATCTATAATCATAGAAATAGAGAAAGAGTGGGGCAATTACAAAGTAAAGCTCAATAATATGATGGAATTATATATTTCAGCTGATGGTCAATTAATGGGTCAGAAATTCGACGACTAAAAAATAATCAAAAATAATACCAATTATATTTTAATAATATAAAATATATGAATAGATATAAAATATAGCCTTTTTGCTTCTTTGCGGCAGCAAAAGAAGTGGGGTGCGGGGCAAAGCCCTGCAAACAATTAAAATAAATAAAGTTAAAAATTTTTAGTATATATTTAAATAACTAATTTATGTTTTTGTTTTATTCAACTTTTTCCCGCCTTCGCTCTGCTGACTTCGTCAAAGTTTTTGCCCTCCGGGCACGCTTCGCGAAAGTGCGAGTGTTTTAGCTTTATACTTCGGAATATATAAAATAATATCTATATTTTGTATATGCATAAAAGTTATAATTTATTGAATGCAGTTCTTTTGGTTCTTTTATACCAATACCGAGTAGGTGCCTTGCCTACGGCACGCAGAGCGTTGGCAAAAGAACTTGGGTGCTGCACGGTGTGTGCTTCGTTAAGGGCAAAGCCCTGCAAATAAAAAACATAAAAATTTTTAGTATACATCAAAAAATATAACTTCACCCATCTTGCGAAATTATATAGTCGCTAGCACTGTAAAGAGAACCTATCACCAACGCCGGTATATTCTTCTCCTTAGATATCTTTTTCATCTCTTCTACCGCCAAGTCAAAACTCTCTATATGATACACATTCTCTTTTTCTCTTAAATATTCATAAGTCTTAAAACTGTCAGAATCTTTATACTTTGTCTTAGCAGAACTTATTATAATTATGTCTTTATTCTCTTTTAATACCTCGCACATTCCGCCTACATCTTTTTCGCTTATAGGAGCAAATAATATCACAACACTATCATACCATTTATAAATAGTCTTTAATATTCTGCTTAATGATTTAGCATTATGAGCACCGTCTACTATAATGTCTGGATTTCTCTCTATAAAAGTTAATCTCGCCTTTATATTAAAATTACGAAGTGAGTCTATTGCTTTTTTTATATTTTCTTTCTTGCTTTCTAATAGTGTAAAAGCTTTGAATGATAATGCTATATTTTCGCTTTGATGTTCTCCTAAAAGTGTGGTTGTAAAATGATATTTCTTTTCTTTTTCTATATAATCAAACTCTAATATTTCACTTGTGTTTTTTATGATATTAGAATAAAAATCTTTACCAAATGTATATAGTGTGCTATTTTTTTCTTTTAACACATTTTCTATTATTTCAATAGAGTTTTTCTCTTGCATTGCTGATATTACTATAGAATTATTTTTTATAATGCCGGCCTTTTGATAAGTTATCTCTTCTATGGTGTTTCCTAATATATCAACATGGTCATAAGAGATAGAAGTTAATATACTAATAGAAGAGTTTACAATATTAGTACAGTCAAATCTCCCTCCGATGCCAACCTCTATACAAGCATAATCTACTTTGTTAATAAAAAAGTAATAAAGCCCTATTATAGTAAAAAACTCAAAAACAGTTATGCTCTCATCAAGTTTATTTTCTTCTATTACATTCTTTATCTTTTTTACTATAGAAATAAAATCATTCTCACTAATCCATTCATCATTAATAGATATTCTCTCTCTTTCGTTTATGATGTGCGGAGATATAAAAGCACCTGTTTTGTAATTGCACGCACTAAGCATATGAGCCAAACTCAAAGTAGTAGAGCCTTTTCCTTTTGTGCCTGTAATATGTATTATTTTGAAGTTTTGTTTATAGCCTAATATATTTAAGATATTTTCTACATTACTTATATGATTATTATTTTTTTTATGAAGATTTTTTTTATTCATAAAAGAGTATAGATAATCTAAAGCGTCATTAATATTTTCCATATTGAAGTTTTCCGTTTCTTTTATTAAAATATATATTACAATTTTTTCAATTTATCAAAATAGAAATATTGTTTTATATTTTTAGATATTTCTAATATTTATAGTAAAAATATTTGCACTTTTTTGTTCTTTGACGAAGTCCGCAGAGCGTAGCTGCGGGAAAAAGAACAATAAAAAATTAATAAAATATAATCACTAATATATACTAAAAAAATTGAAGTTTGTCAACTGCGAGCCTTACCCTTCGGGCACGCTTCGCGGCACCTTTCCGCACGATATAGCTTCTTATTAACAAATATCTTTTATACGTGCGGGTTATTATCTTTTTTATTATTCGTGGGGGCTAGTCCTCGCAAATAATAAAACTCAAAAAAATCACTATACTCCTCCATGCCTTTTGGTTATAAATAATTATAAAACATAAGTATTTGATATAATTCTATAATAATTTAAACTACTAATAAGTCTTGACATTGGAGCATACTCTAATGCTATAATTAAAACAAAAAAGACTAGGGGCTTAAATTATGACAATAGCTGAAGTAAGCAAAAAGACAGATTTATCAACCGACACTTTAAGGTATTATGAGAGAATAGGGCTTATACCAGAAGTGGAGAGAACCGAAAGGGGTATACGAAATTATACTGATTATGATATAGGCTGGATAGAGTTTGCTAAATGTATGCGAAGTGCCGGCATGAGTATAGAATCATTGATAGAATATATAAAACTCTACAACAAAGGCGATGCTACAATAGAGGCTAGAAAGCAATTATTATTAGACCAAAGAGATATAATAGAAAGTAAAATTAATGAGCTTAAAGAGACTTTAGAAAAATTAAATTACAAAATAAATAATTATGATATAAAGATGAGAGAGTGTGAAATAAAATTATCAAAGAGATGATAAATAAAGAGGATAAAAATGAAAATACTATTAAGCTTTTTAATTTTTATAATGACAGCATGCAATTCTATTTATGGAGATAGTTCTGCTATGATGAACACTTTAAATAATTATGTTAATTTAAGAATAAACAATAAAGAATACAAGTTAATATTGTATGATAATGACACGGCAAGAGATTTTTTAAAAATGCTTCCATTAACTATTACAATGAATGATTTAAACAGTAATGAAAAATATTATAATTTAAGCAAAAGCCTCACAACAAAAAGCGAAAGGGCAGGCAGTATAAAAAGAGGCGACTTTATGTTATACGGAAATAATTGTTTGGTTTTATTTTATGAAAGCTTTTCAACATCATACAGCTATACAAGAATTGGATATATAGAAAATACAGACGGCTTAAAAGATTCACTTGGAAGGGGAAGCATAGAAATAACTTTTAGTGCAAATTAGTTTTTTTAAAATTAATTTAAAAAAAATTAAGTTCATAAAATAAGTTCATGCATAAAAGAAGATTTTTAAAGGAGTTTTGTATGAAAAAAATAAAATTAAGCAATGGGCTTGAAATGCCTATACTAGGCTTTGGTGTTTTTCAAATACCAGATTATGAGGAATGTAAGAAGTCGGTACTGGATGCAATTGAGGCAGGATACAGATTAATAGACACAGCATCAGCATATAACAATGAAAAGGCAGTTGGAGACGCCATAAGAGAAAGCGGAATTGATAGAAAAGAATTATTCATCACTACAAAATTATGGATAAGCGACAGCGGTTATGATAATGCTAAAAAGGCTTTTGAGGTTTCTATGAATAAGCTTAATTTAGATTATTTGGATTTATATTTGATACATCAGCCTTTTGGAGATTATTACGGCTCTTGGAGGGCTATGGAAGATTTGTATAACGAAGGAAAGATTAAAGCTATAGGGGTTTGCAATTTTTATCCTGATAGATTATTAGATTTTGTTATGCATAATAAAACAGCTCCTATGGTTAATCAAATTGAAACGCATCCATTCTTTCAGAGGGAAGAGGACAATAAACTTATGAAAGAGTATAATATTCAAATAGAGTCTTGGGGACCATTTGCTGAGGGCAGGAATAATATGTTTACTAATGAGGTTCTTAAAAAGATAGCAAGTAAACATAATAAAACAGCTGCTCAGGTTATATTAAATTGGCTTATAAAGAGAGATGTTGTTGTGATACCTAAGAGCGTACACAAAGAGAGGATTGCAGAAAACTTTAATGTGTTTGATTTTGAGTTGGATGACAATGACATGAAAGAAATTTCTAAACTAGATACTAAGCAGAGTTTATTTTTATCGCATACAGATATTGAAACAGTAAGATATTTATGCAATTATAAGATTTAGTAGTTTTATAAAAAATTGTAGTTTAAAATGATTTTTTGAAATATTTGCAGGGCTTTGCCCCCTGCGAAGCGTGCCCTTAGGGTAGCACCCCAGTTCTTTTGCCGACGCTCTGCGTGCCGTAGGCAAGGCACCTACTCGGTGCGACCGTAGGGAGTGCCTTCGGTATTGCCACAAAGAACCAAAAGGATGCATTTTTATTATAAATTTCATAATTTAATTGTACATTAAAATGCATTCCCCCGCACGACTAAGAAGTTATAGTTAAAGCATAGTATTACCGTGCGGCAAGGTGGTACAGCTCGTACGCGGGAAAAAGAACAAGAAAAAATTACAGAATGTAAAGTTTTAATATGTATTTAAAAAGTTACTGCTTAATAATACATGAAACTTAAATTCTTATAAAAGGAAAAATAATGAAAAATACTTTTATAACTTTATTACTAATTTTTATAACATCAATAAACATAAAAGCAGAGGCTAATAATATGAAAGGCAATTTTAACTTCAATACAAAAACTGTTACACTAAATAATGGTTATGAAATACCTTTAAATGGAATAGGAACATACAGCTTATTAAATGAGGTTTGCTACAACTCTGTGCTTTATGCTTTACAAAATGGTGTAAGATTAATTGACACGGCTTATATATACCGCAATGAAGAGGAGGTGGCAAGAGCTGTGAGAGATTCTAAGATTGATAGAAAAGATATTTTTGTTATTACAAAGCTATATCCTAATCAGTATAATGATGCAGAAAATGCCATAAATGAAGCGTTAAAAAAATTAGGCTATATTGATATGATGCTTCTTCATCACCCGGGAAATAATGATGTTGAAGCGTATAAGGCAATAGAGAAAGCTGTAAAAGAAGGAAAGATAAAATCTATTGGTCTTTCTAATTGGTATATAAAAGAATTAAAAGAGTTCTTGCCAAAAATAAATATTATGCCTGCTTTGGTTCAAAATGAGATACACCCATATTATCAAGATACTGAAGTTGTAGAATATATTCAAAGTTTGGGGATAGCTGTTCAAGCATGGTATCCATTGGGGGGAAGAGGTCATCAAAGAGAGCTTTTAAATGATAGTGTATTAAAAGAGATAGCTAAAAAGCATAATAAGTCAGTTGCTCAAATTATATTAAGATGGCATTTACAGAGGGGAGTTATTGTAATACCCGGTTCAAGCAATAGGGCTCATATAATAGAAAATACAGAATTATATGATTTTGAATTGAGCGATGATGAGATGAGAAGAATATCAAAACTTAACCGCAATGAAAAGCATGATTGGTATTAATAAAAATTATGTAAACAAATAATAATAATAAGGAGTTATTAATATGCAAAAAAGGAAACTTGGAGATTTGGAAGTTTCAGCCGTTGGTTTAGGGTGTATGGGTTATGGTGTAGTGTATGATGAGAATTATGATAAAAAGCAATTAATATCCGTTATACATGAAGCTATAGAATTAGGCATTAATTTTTTTGACACAGCAGAAGCTTATGGTCCATACAAAAACGAGGAGATTGTAGGCGAAGCATTAGAGGGTCGTAGAGATAAAGTTATAATAGCTACAAAGTGCGGAATAAAAACTGTAAATGGAAAGCCTGTATTAGACGGCAGAAAAGAGACTATAATATCATCTGTTGAAGGTTCATTAAAAAGATTGAAAACTGATTATATTGATTTGTATTATCTTCACAGAGTTGACCCAAACACGCCTATTGAAGAAGCGGCATACACAATGAAAGAATTAATAAAAGAAGGCAAAATTAAACATTGGGGCATTTCAGAGGCAGGAGCAAACAGCATAAAAAAAGCTAATGAAGTATGCAAACTCACAGCCATACAAAGCGAATATTCTATGATTTGGAGGGAGCCGGAAAAAGAGATTATACCATTATTAGAAGAATTAAATATTGGTTTTGTGCCTTTCTCTCCATTGGGTAAAGGTTTTTTAACAGGCAAGCTTAACAGCGAATTTTCAAAGAATGATTTTAGAAGCTCTATACCAAGATTTCAAAAAGAGAACTTTGATAAAAACAAATCATTGATTGATATTTTGGAAGAGATTGCTAAAGCCAAAAATGTTTCAAAGGCTCAAATAGCATTAGCTTGGGTACTTCATCAAAAACCGTTTATAGTGCCTATATTTGGAGCAAGCAAGATAGAGAGATTAAAAGAGAATGCCTATTGTGTTAATGTGGAGTTTAGCAAGGAGGAATTAAATAAGATAAATGAAGCAATATCCAAAATAACGATAGAGGGCGACAGGTATCCGAAGGAGCATATGGAGATAGTAGGAAAATAATTTTATAAGTTTTAGATTTATTTCAAAACAAATTAATAGATATTTATATTTTGTATATACATAAAAAGCTATACTTTATTAAATGCAGTTCTTTTGGTTCTTTTATACCAATACCGAGTAGGTGCCTATCGGTAAAAGAACTGGGGTGCTGCACGGTGTGTACTTCGTTAAGGGCAAAGCCCTGCAAATAATAAAAAACTTATTAAATAATTTTATCAAGCAGTTTTGAAGTAAGTCTATTAAATAAAAAAATAACAGGAGCTCATGATGAAAATATTGATAGCTTATTATTCGCATTCAGCAAACACTAAAAAACTTGCTGATACAATAGCAAAAATTATAAAAGAAGAATCACAAAATGTACAAATAGACTTTTTTAATACAGAGCCTGAGAAAGCATATTCGCCAAACTACAGCACCGTATTAAACGAAGCTAAAAGAGATATAAACAGCGGTTACAAACCAAAATTAAAAAACACCATAAAGAGCATAGACGATTATGATATTATATTTGCAGGAAGTCCTAATTGGTGGAATACAATTGCTCCTCCGTTAAATACGTTTTTGAACAGTTTTGACTTTTCTAATAAAATAATAATGCCTTTCTGTACGCATGGAGGCGGAGGGTGTGGAAGCATTAAAAGAGATATAGAAAAAGAATCAAGGTCTAAACAAGTAGGTAAAATATTAAGCGTATATGGAAGCTCTGCGTCAAGTTCTGAGAGTGAAATAAGAAAATGGGTTAAGGATATATTAATAAAATAAATACAAGATTAATTAATGAAATTATTTTTGCAAAGCAATTTAATTTTTTATAAAATATAAAAATGCAGCCTTTTTGCTTCTTTGTGGCAACAAAAGAAGTGGGGGAGCGGGGGCTAGTCCCCGCAAATAATTAAAATAAAAAGGAGAAAATAAAATGCCAGATTATAAATATCAAAAATCACCAGAAAAAACTATATTCATAAAAAATGGAGAAGGCAAAAAGTTTAAAGGAGCCAAAGAATATTTTACAGGCGATGTTGAAGTAGAGATTCTCACAGAGCCTAATGAAGATTCGCATTTTTCTGTAGCCTATGTAACATTTGAGCCAGGTGCAAGAACAGCATGGCATACACACCCTTGCGGTCAGCATTTAATAGTAGTTGAAGGAATAGGGCTCACACAAGAAGAGGGCGGAGAAGTTTTAGAGTTTCACAAAGGAGAGGCATTATACTGCCCGAAAGATAAAAAGCATTGGCATGGAGCTTCACCGGATTGCAAAATGAAGCATATTGCTATAACAGGCGACAAAGACGGAAATAATGTAACTTGGTTAGAGCATGTTACTGATGAAGAATATAATGCTTATAAAAAGAATAGATAAGTTTTTATATTTATAAGATTTTTTATTTTATTGTTTGTGGGGCTAGTCCCTGCAAATAATAAAAATAAATAAAGTTGAAATTTTAAGTATATTCTTAAATAACTATTTTTATATGAGTTTTTTATTCAACTTTTTCCAGCAGCTCGCACCACAGGCACTTCCTTCGGTCGCTGTGCGGACTTCGTCAAAAAGTTGCAAAAAGTGCAAATGTGATATTGGGTAAAACCTAACAAATATTCTATTTTTAAATAAATTAAATTATAATCTATTTCTTAGCTTGCCCAAAAACACTTTTGATGCCTCTGAAAATATTTGGTTTTTCTTCCATATCACCCTCGATTCTATTTCCAATTTCGGCTTTAATGGAACAAAACAAAATCTTTCCGAATTGTTTACTAGTTTGTCCATAGTTAAAATATATCCAATATCTGCTTCAGCCATAATGGCAGCATTGTAAATAAGATTGTAGGTTAATATAATATTTAATTTGTCAAAGTCTTTTCCTATCCATTCATCGAACTTTGAAGTTTGTATTTTATTGTTAAAAAATATCTTAGGGCACATTATAGGTATATTAAGCAAATCTTTTTTTTCTATAAATTTCTTTTTCGATAGAGGTGAAGTTTTTTTCATTAGTATACCGTAAACTTCTTTGTATGGTATATCCAAGCATTCATATTTGGAAGAGTCAAAATTGCCTATCACAACGCCGAAATCTAAAAGCCCTTTATCAAGTTTTTCTGTAATCTCTGAATATGCACCGCTATGTATATGATAAATTATATTAGGGTATTCATCTCTCATATTTTTTATAACATCAGCAATAAGTTTAACATAATAAGTTTCAGCACTTCCTATATGAATGTCGCCTGCTATAACATCATCAGAAGATTTAAACTCTTTTTTAGTTTTCTCCATCAAGTCAATAATCTCTTCTGCTCTTTTTTTTAGAAGCATTCCGTCGGTTGTAAGTTTTATGGTGTAGTTGCTTCTAATAAACAATTTCTTTCCTATTTCTTTTTCTAAGTTGGATATTTGTCTTGATAGGTTAGGCTGTGTGAGATTAAGAGAGTTTGCGGCTTTAGTGATGCTACCTTCTCTTGCCGAAATTAGAAAATATTTCAAAGCTTTTATGTCCATAAAAACTCCTATGATTTTTTTATATATACCTAAACAACTATATTTTGTCAAGAAGAAGTTTTTTCAACTTTTTCCCGTAGCAAAAAGTTGCAAAAAGTACAAATATTTAAGTTTTATATCTATGAAATATATATAAAAAATAATACCATATGTTTTAGCTATACTTAATAAAAATGCAGTCCTTTTGCTTCTTTGGGTCACCAAAAGAAGTGGGGGTGTGGGGGCTAGTCCCCACAAATATCATAAATTAAAAAATTAATTTTATAAAAAATATATTTACCTTACTTTTATACTAACATACTATATATTTTTATCAATGCCTTTTAGTTATAATTGATTATAAGACATAAATATTTAATATAGTTGCGTTAAATATTTATCAGTATAACTTTTAATGAATGGGAATTGAATATAAAAATTAATAAACTTAAAAAATATATTAAAAAAATAAATTGGCATACCTTTTTTAAGATATACCAATTTTTATATTGAAATTGTTTATGATTTTATAAAATTTAAATAATCAAACATTTAAACCCATATTGTATGCGTCTTGCATAAATTTTTTATCATTAATTTCGCATTTATTCCAAACACTATGTGCTAATATAATTCCTTTCTCTCTCACATCTTCTAAACAATCCAAAAATCCTCTAAAACCGTCAATAGTTCTAATCATTTCTTTTTCATCTTCAGTAGCAGCAGTTGCAATAAAATAAAAATCTTTGTTCTTAATCTCTAAATATTTAGTAACGCATCTGTCTATAAAAGTTTTCATCTGGGCATTCATTGTATAAAAGTAAACAGGTGTAGCCATTACTATTACATCAGCTTCAAGCATTTTCTCTAAAATGTCTTTCATATCATCTTTTTGTACGCAAGGCTTATTATTTTTATAGCAAGTTCCGCAGTCTTCACAGTAATTAATTTTTTTGTCTTTTAAGAATATCTTTTCTCCATTATGTCCAGCTTCTTTAGCACCTCTTAAAAACTCATCGCATAATGTATCAGAATTGCCTCCTCTTCTTGGGCTAGATGATATTATTAATACTTTTTTACTCATTTTATAACCTCTTATTTATTTTTATTAATTATATTATAGCATTAGAGTATGCTCCAATGTCAAACGATTTAGCAAGTTTTTTATATTTTTTATTTAATAGAATACTTATATTTTGATTAATTATTAAAAAATCTATGTTATGCTTTTTAGTTATAATTAATTATAAGACATAAGTATTTGATATATTTCTCTTTCTAATTAAAATAAAATCAATCATGATGGTTATATAGGAGGCTAGAATATGAGAAAAATTATTATAACTTTTTTTATAGGATTATTCGCTATGAACGCTTTTGCTCAAAACACAAGAATAAAATTAACTTTTGAAGACAATGAAATATATGCAGTAATAACAAATTCAAAAGCAGGAAATGATTTTTTATCTCTTCTTCCTTTAAGCGTTAAAGCAGAAGATTTTAACAGCACAGAAAAAATATTTTATTTAAGCAAGAAATTAAATACTCAAAACGAACCAGACGGCATAAACCCTAAAGCAGGCGATATCACCTATTATGCTCCTTGGGGAAACATTGCTATATTTTATAAAAATTTTAGATACTCAAATAATTTAATTTATTTAGGCAAGTTTGAAAATGTTTCAGATATAGAAAAGCTTTCAAATATAAAAGGCAATTTTGATATACGCATTGAAAGGGTTAATTAAGAAATACAAATAATAAATATTTTAGGAGGTATTTATTAATGAGAAATATATTAAAAATTATTTTATCTTTATCTATTCTAGTAATAGTATTTTCATGCATAGCAAATTCACAAAACAAAGGAGAAAGTTTAACTATGACAGAAAAAGCAAAAACTAAATACAATGAATTACTAAAAAGAGATGCATCTATAACTAAAACTAATGATGCAGATTTAGAAAGCATATTTAATAATTTTGTTTATGGAGAAGTTTATAATCATGGCACATTAGATCCTAAATTAAGAGAGCTTGTAACATTAGTTTCTTTAACTGCCTCACAAGGTACTGATATGATAAAACCTCATGTAGAAACAGCTTTAAATATTGGAGTTAGTCCTATAGAGATAAAAGAAGCATTATATCAATGTTCGCCTTATGTTGGTTATCCGAGAGTGTTTGCTGCATTAGAAAAAGCAAATGAAGTATTTAAAGAAAAAAATATTTCACTTCCTATAGAATCTCAATCAACAGTTACAGAAAGTACAAGATTTGATAAAGGACTTGAAATACAAACTAATACATTTGGCACAAGAATATTAGACGCTCATAATAATGCTCCAGCAAATCAAAAACATATTCAAAATTTCTTATCAGCTAATTGTTTTGGAGATTTTTATACAAGAAAGGGACTTAATATGAAAGAGAGAGAGTTATTAACTTTCATAATGATAGTATCTTTAGGAGGAGCTGAGCCTCAGGCAGCTTCTCATGCAAGTGCTAATATATCTATAGGAAACAGTAAAGATATGTTAATAGAAGCTGTAACACAATGCATACCTTATATAGGCTACCCAAGAACATTGAACGCTATAGCTATAATTAATAATATAGAATAATTATAATATGGTATTTGCTTTATAATTGGTGATAATAATATTTGTTATCATTGGAGATATTGTAATAATAAATGCAGTCTTTTTGGTTCTTTGTGGCAATACCACGGGCACTTCCTTCGGTCGCCCTGAAGGACTCCCTTCGGTCGCAAAAGAACTGGGGTTTTACCCTACGGGCACGCTTCGCAGGGGGCAAAGCCCCAGATATCAAAAATAAAATATTACAAGGAGAACTTAAATGAAAAAAATAATATTAATGTCTTTATTTCTTTTTAATACATTATTAATCGGAGGCTTAAACGCTCAAAGCTCTAAAGTATTAATAGTATATTTTTCTTGGGGAGGAAATACTAGAACCGCTGCCAATATGATAAAAAACCTCACTCAAGCAGATATGTTTGAAATAAAAACAGTTGAACCATATCCAAGTTCTTATAATGATACTGTAAATCAGGCAAGAAAAGAACAAAATGATGATTTTTTACCAAAGTTGAGTGCTAATATAAATAATTTGTCAAGCTACGACACTATAATATTATGTTACCCTAATTGGTGGGGCACTATTCCGCAGGCTGTAAAACAATTATTATTAACTCATGACTTCAGCGGTAAAAAAATTGCTCCTTTATGTACTCATGGCGGAAGCAGAATGGGAAGAAGCGTTACTGATATAAAAAAATTATGTGCTAATTCTACTATATTAGAAGGTTTGAGTATATCTGGAGGAAGCGTTAATAGCTCAGAAAACAGCATTAGAGAGTGGCTAAGAAACATTAATTAAAAGATTAGAAGAATTTAATTATAGGAGAATGTATAATGAAAAAAGATGTTTTTGTTTTAACAGGTGCAGGCTCTATTGGAATTGCTATAGCAAGGAGAGTAGGAATTGGAAAGCATATTGTACTTGCTGATTTCAATATAGAAAATGCTAAAAGAGAATCACAAATATTATATAATGCAGGGTTTGAAACTTCTGTATTTGAAGCTGATATTTCTTCAAGAGAATCAATTTTAAAACTAATAGATTTTTCAAAAAATTTAGGAAAGATAAAATATTTTGTTAATGCTGCAGGCGTTTCACCATCTCAGGCATCTATTGAAGATATTTTAAAAGTTGATTTATATGGAACAGCGGTGCTTCTTGAAGAGTTTGGAAAGGTGATAGAAGAAGGAGGAAGCGGAGTAATAATATCTTCACAGTCTGGTTATCGTTTGGGCTCTCTCACAGATGAAGAAAATAGAATACTTGCTACCACTCCAACAGAAGAATTATTATCTTTGCCGATACTTGAAAAAGCTTCAGACACATTAAAAGCCTATCAGTTAGCAAAGAGATGCAACTGTCTTAGGGTGATGTATGAATCTGGTAATTGGGGCAAGAGGGGAGCAAGATTAAACTCAATAAGCCCTGGCATAATAATAACACCATTAGCGAACGATGAATTAAACGGTCCAAGGGGAGCGATGTATAAAAGAATGCTTGAGCTTTGTCCTTCAAAAAGGGCAGGCACTCCTGACGATGTTGCTAATGTTGCTGAGCTATTAATGACAGAGAGAGGCTCATTTATTTCTGGAAGCGATTTTCTTATGGACGGAGGCGTAACTGCATCTTGGTGGTATGGAGAATTATCAGAGGGTAAATAAAGTTTTTTAATGTAAACTAAAAGTTATTAAGGAGTGTATTGATGAATGTGTTTATAAAAAAAATAATATTTGTGCTTTTATCAATAATTATGTTATCTTGCACTAATAATGATACTCAAAAAAAAGATTATATAGTTGATAGTTTAGAAACTTCACAAAAAATTGATGCTCTAAATATTAGTAACACTCAAAACAAAATATTAATAGCATATTTCACATGGTCAGACAACACAGTAGTAGAAAATCCTAATTCTATTGACGTAGATGCTGAAACTTCTGCAAGCGTGTTATCTCCTGGTAATGCTGAGTTAATTGCTAATTGGATAGCTGAAGAGACAGGAGGAGATTTATTTAGCATAAAGACACAAAACAAATATTCAAGCGATTATGATGAATGTTTGAATCAGGCAAGAAAAGAAAGGGACAACAATGAAAGACCAGCATTAGTAGAGAGAGTGAACAACATTGATGATTATGATGTTATATTTTTAGGCTTTCCAAACTGGTGGTATACATGCCCAATGGCAGTTTTTACATTTGTTGAAAGCTATGATTTATCAGGCAAAACGATAATACCATTTTGTACACATGGCACAGGAGGACTTTCAAGAACGATAAGAGATTTAAAAAACTTACTTCCAGACAACTGCGAAGTGTTAGAGCCTATAGGGGTGTATAGACCAGAAGTAAAAAATTCAAAGAGCAAAGTTTTGGATTGGCTAAGGAATCTAGGCTATTAAAATTGATAGATGTTTTTGAATAATTTATATTATATGTAATTAGTATGATTTTAGATTATTTGCACTTTTTGGTTCTTTGACGAAGTCCACACAGTGTAAGGCGGGAAAAAGAACAATAAAATTTTTATTTTTTTTATTATTTGCAGGGCTTTGCCCCCTGCGAAGTGTGCCCGTAGGGTAGCACCCCAGTTCTTTTGCGACCGTAGGGAGTGCCGGAGGCGTGACCCAAAGAACCAAAAAGGCTGCATTTTTTACTAAAATGTAATGTATTAAACTACTTTTAATACATTAAAATATAAGGCTATAGTATATGCGTTTTTTGCAACTTTTTTGTGCGGCAAAAAAGTTGATAACATTCCTATAATCCACAGAAGTTTGTCAAATATAGTTCTTTAGGTATATGCTAAAATTAATCAATTATATTATATAAAAAATAGGAGAAGCTTCGATGAAGAAAATAATTAAAATCACAGTAGACATAATAATGACTATGCTCTTTTTTGTTTTAATGGCATATCACTTTACAGGTGATGCTATACATGAATATCTAGGTTTCTCACTTTTTATATTTTTTATACTTCATCATATACTCAATTTCAATTGGTATAAAAATATTTATAAAGGCAAATATAATTTTAACAGAATATTAAACACATTTATTAACACTATGCTTTTTTTGTGTATGTTAGGACTGATGATTAGCGGAATATTATTTTCACAAAGGGTATTAGGTTTTCTTAATATACATAATAGCGGAATGTTTACAAGACGCCTTCATATGATTTCAAACTCTTGGGCTTTTGTATTTATGTCTGCACATTTGGGAATGCATTGGGGTATGTTTATAAATAGAAAGTTTATTAAAAAACAAATCTCTATAATAATAGCTTTGTTTGTTTCTATATACGGAGTTGTTTCATTTATTAAAAGAGGATTATATAATAAAATGTTTCTGCTTGTGGAGTTTGCTTTTTTTGATTATGAAGAGCCTGTAATATTTTTCTTTATGGATTATCTGTCTATAATGGGGCTATTTATATTTATAACATATTGCTTAAAAAAAATATCAAAAGGATAATTGGTTTTAATTAAATATTAGTTTTAGTCTTTGCTGAACATTTTCTAAACTTATATTGTTATTAATAGTCTCTTCGCTTTCTAATGCGAGCATAGACATAATTGCAGCAAACTTTACTTTGTAGTCCAAATCAAAATTGTTGTATATAGAATAAATTATACCAGCCATAAATGCATCTCCTGCACCTGAAGCATTTAGTATATTTACTTTGGGTGCGTTTAAATGTGCGGGCTTTGTTTTAGTAGAGGCGTAGCATATTCCTTTTTCTGCAAACGTAATATATATTTCTGATACTCCTATATCTATAAATCTACTTACCGCCTCCAAGCCTTCTTCTATAGTGCTAATGTCTTTGTCTAAAAGAAATGAAGCTTCGTTTGAATTGAGCTTTAGAGCATATATATGTTTTTCTAATCCTTTTATATTTTCTGCTTTTTTTACAGATACAGCATCGCATAATAATTTTTTGTCTGGAAAGTTTTTTATTAAATATTCAAAAATCTCTCTTTTTATCACGGCGTCTATTGTGATGAGTTTTGCATTTTTTATTATATCTTTTATACTATCTAAATATTCTATTGTAATGTTTTTGTCTAAATCGTCCATATCAGAAACGGCTAAATACATATCTTTATCACTATTCATTATAGCCATATATGTTGTTGAAGAGCCTTTTTTTATGATGTATGAAGTATCTATATTAAGCGATTTTATATTATTTAAAAGAATATCACCGAATATATCATTTCCTATTGATGTTATAAACTTGATATTGTAAAGACCTAAGTTTGATAGATTATGAACAATGTTTCTTTCTACTCCTCCTGCACATATATTTATTTTTGCAGGGTTTGATTCTTTTAATAAAATATTTTCTTTAGAGAAGCCTTGTATATCTATATTAGAACCGCCTATAGAAACTATATATTCGTTCATAAACTGTTTTTTCCTTTTTTAATTTTTTTATGTTATATTAAAAGACATTATTTGACAATATGTTTTATGTATTTTTTGTTTTATATTTATTTATAATATTTATATGGATTTTGGTTTATGAGCTTAATAAATAAATTGGATAGTTCTGCAATAGAGTTTGCACACAGTTTACATAATAATTTTAATTTTTTGGATTATTTTTTCTCAGTAATTACAAATATGGGCGATGCTATATTTTTAATTGCTGTAATAATAGGTTTTTTGATATTTAAAAAAACAAGGATTTGCGGTATCAATATGGCTGTTAGCTGTTTTATAGCATTTATTATTACTGCTGTTATATTAAAACCTTTGATAGCAAGAGAGCGTCCTATTACAGACTATTATGATTATTGGGTTGCTGTAGGAAGTCATATCGAAACATCATTTTCCTGCCCGTCTTCGCATGCTACAGTTTCTTTTGCTGTTTATTTGCCTATATTTCTTTACTTTAATAAAAGATATAGCTTTTTGGCAGTAATTCTTGCTTCGATTATAAGTTTTTCAAGGGTTTATTTGATGGTTCATTATGCAAGCGATGTTATTTTTGGAGCATTTGTGGGTATTATTGTTTCATTTGTTGTATATACTGTTATGAATAAAAAAATATTTATTACATCATAAATTTATATATTTTCCATTTTTAAGTACTTTTTTTGTGTTTTTTTTAAATATTAATTCAATAATATAATAATTTATACTTGCTTTTATATTTTTAAAAAGTAAAATATTTGTAAAGAATATTTATTAGTATTATTTATTAATATCATTTATTATTAAGAAGAGGTTTATATATCATGAAAAAAATAAGTCTTCGATTAAAAATAAGTTTTTCTATATTAATTCCATTGGTGATAATGCTCGTGTTTGCTAATGCAGTAAATATTGTTTATGTGAGAAATGCGAGTAAAGAGTTTGTATATCAGATATTAAGACAAAGTGCTGCTATGGAAGTTGAAAGTTTAAAATCTATAATTAATGATGAGGCTGATATAACAGTTGGTTTTGCTAATACGGTGGCAGGATTTTATAAAGACGGCGTATCCAATAGAAATTTTTATGAAGCAGCGGCTTACAATTTTTTTACTACTCTTCCAAAAGAAGTAAATAAATTGTTAATAGCTTTTGAGCCTAATATATTTAATGATGATAATAATTATTTAACATCAGAAAAATATATGCAAGCTAATGGACGTTTTAATTATTATATAACAAGAGACGGAGATAACTTAATAGACGGACATTCAGATAATACTATTTTTCAAAGCGATTATTATACATCTGCTGTAGCCAGCAAAGCAAATTATATAACAGATATTTATACTTCCTCTTCAAATAATAATAAAGCTATGAACTTTATTTGGTCTATACCTATAAAGGCAGATAATAGAGTAATAGGCGTTGTTGCTATAGATGTATCAGTGGAATCTCTATATAGTTTATTATCTAATATAAAACTTTTTGAGGGCACCACTACAACACTTTTTGATAATAAAGGACTTATATTATATGACAGCGATAAAGATTATTTTATAGGCAAAACTTTAGATGAGATATATCCTTATTATCAAAAGTTTGATATGTTTAATAAAGTAATGAAAAATGAGGTTGTGATATTTCAAACTTATAGCCAAACAGTAAAAGAGAATTATACTTATTCATTTACACCTGTTGATGTTATGCATGGTAAAAACTGGGGATTAAAGATTACAGCTCCAAATAGAATAATATTCAAAGACTCAAACGAGATAAGAACAATAATGATAATTATTTCTATAGTTATAGTTGTTTTAGCATTTTTAATAGTTCCTTACATTATAGGAAAAACGGTTTCCAGTATCATTACAGTTTTAGCAAAAGATATAGTAGGAATGTCTACAGGAGATTTAACTATAGAAATACCTAAGGGTTTTGAAAACAGAAAAGATGAATGGGGAGATATTGCAAGAGGCTGGGACAAGGCCATGCTTAATTTTAATAAGGTAGTACATACTGTAAGAAACTCAGCAGAGCAGGTATCAACTGCAGCCAATCAGGTATTATCAGGCAATACAGATTTATCACATAGAACAGAATCTCAGGCTGCTAGTTTGGAAGAGACTGCTTCATCTATGAATCAGATGGCTAGTGCTATAAAAGAATCTGCAGAGGGTGTTGCTAGAAGTACGCAAATGGTTGCTGATGCTAAAAATTCTCTTATGAAAGCTGGTGTTATAGTAGAAGATAGTGTTGAGAAGATGAATGATGTTTATGAGGCTAGCGAGAAGATTATAAATATCACTAAGCTGATAGAGGATATTGCTTTTCAAACTAATATACTTGCTTTGAATGCTTCTGTAGAGGCAGCTAGAGCAGGAGAGCAGGGAAGGGGATTTGCTGTTGTTGCTAGTGAAGTGAGAAACTTGGCACAAAATGCTCAGGAGTCTGTAAAAAATATTACAGATTTGATTACAGACAGCACTAATAAAATTAATTTGGCTACTAGAAGTGTAAAAGAGTCTAAAGAGATGTTTGATGATATATCTCAAAAGATGGACGATGCTTCAGCTATAATGGAAAAGATTAATATAGCAGCTCAAGAACAGGGAAGGGGAATAAGTCAGGTTAATATTGCGATTACACAAATGGATACTTCTGTTCAGCAAAATGCAGCATTAGTAGAAGAGGCAACTTCAGCTTCGCAGTCACTTCTTAATGAGGCAGAGGATTTGATAAAGGCAATAGAATATTTTAAGTTAAAGGAAGAATAATATTATATAGCTATATTTTGTAAAAAAGTTTTATTCTTCGTATAGGTTAAAAAAAATGCATTTTCGCAAAGCGTGCCCGGAGGGCAAAAACTTTGACGAAGTCCGCAAAGCGAAGGCGGGAAAAAGTTGAATAAAAACAAAAACATACAAGACAAAATATAATTAATATAAACTCAAAAATAAAAGCACTATTTAAAAATTAATTTAATAATTATAAATAGTGCTTTTTTATTATATAAAAGGTTTTATTAACGGCTATTTTATAGTTTCAAATTTCATCTCTCTAAATCTTTTATATTCTTCTTCTATCTCTCCCTTTCTAGACATGAAATTATCTCTTGTCTCCATTATCTCTTGTAAATGCACTGCCCTTGCTTCGTTAATCTTTCTGTCTCTTATAAGTCCGTTTTCAGCAAGCACAAATTTATACTTTCCATTTTCTCCTTTTACTAAATCTCCTCCCGCACCGCAAACAGCACATTCAAAATTAAACTTAACTCCGTCCCAATGCTCTTCGCCTGGATATATTAAAGAAGAATGACATCTTGGGCATAAACCTAAATTATGGTCTCCTAGCCATTTCCTCTCTTCAACAGGTGTATTAATTGCTTGGACAATGTTTTTACCTATTTTGTAAGCTCTCTCCAAATAGTCTTTATGTATGAGAACGTTTCCTGGTCTTCCAACGCTTGTAGCTAAATACATATCAACTACTGTGATAGATTGAGTAAACATTGTAGCAGCAAGCCCCTCCAAACTCATAGTCTGCCAATCATGTTTAGAGCCTCCCACTCCTATAAGTCCTGCTACTGTGTGAGGGTCTTTTTTTACTTGTCCTATCTTTATTCTAAATGATAATTCATAAGCCAAAAATCTCTGAGCAAATGATAAATATAATGAAGAAGGAAGCAAATTATAAGTAGGACATCCCACTATTATTCCTTCGCATTCATTCATAACATTAACTATTTTGTCCATATCATCTTTTTCTTTGTAGATGCAGCCTTTATATTCTTTTTTTTCTTTAAATGCTTTCTCCATGCCTATTGTACATGATTCGCAGCCTGAGCAAGGCTTTATATCATAATCAAATAAATTAATAAGTATAGCCTCTCCTCCTGCATCTTTTACAGCTGTTAAAGCTTGTTTTACTAAAATTTCGCTGTTTCCATTATGTCTTCCAGCAACTATTCCCATAACTTTCATAAAATATGAGTCTCCTTTTATTGAAAAAATTATATTACTGGATAGGCTGCCAGTCTTCGTATTTTGTTTTTAAAAAATGATATTGTCGAAGTTTATCGGAAATCTTATATTTTAGATATAAGCCCTACCTTATTAAAGCATTATATAGTTATAATAAAAAAAATCAATATAAAAATGTTTAAGTCCTTTTTTATTAATTTTTTTTAAATCCCGCCCTATTAGGTTTTGTGTTTATATAAAAAATATTGTTTTAATATTCTTTATTGCCTAATTAAAAAAAGCACTCCCGCCCAAGATTTAATCAAGCTGATAATCTACTTTCCCGCACGGTAAATGTATTTATAAAAATAATAAAAGTTGCATTTCTAATTAAATTATATATTTTGTTTTGCTTAACGTGCGGTGAGAGGATAAAAAATTTTAAAATTAAAAATTAAAAATTAAAAATTTTAAAATTTAAAAAACGCTTGGGTGGGGAGCTAAAAATTCTCATTGTGCAATGAATATAGAGAAAGTTTAAATTTAAAATTAGAGCAAAAAGGAAAAAGGGCGGGGTGTGTAAATAAAATTTTTTAAGAAATAAAATACTATTTAAAAATAGCACTTTATTTCTTAAATTTATTAAAACTATTCTTCAATATATGCATAATTAAATCTGTATCGTCCTAATGGGTCATCAATATAGTTTTTTAATTTCGGATTTACAACTAAAAAGTCTGTTCTATATATAAAAGGTATTATAGGCATCTCTTCAAAAAGAATAGCCTCTGCTTCTTTTAAAGCTTCCATTCTATCTTTTTCATTTGTTGAAGTAGTGGCAAAGTTTATTAAATAGTCATATCTCTCATTTGAAAAACCGCTGTAATTTATATCGCTTTCGCTTGTCATAATCTGAAGCATTGTGAGAGGGTCATTATAATCACCTGTCCAGCTTGTTCTAGCTATTTGGTATTTGCCTGATTGTCTGAAAGGAAGTGTGATTTTTGATTCTTCTGTTCTCACTACCACATCAATATTTAAATTATTTTTCCACATCTCTTGAATTGCCTCTAATACTGTTGTGTAGAAACCAGATGAAACTTTTACTTCTAATATAGGAAAGTTTTCTCCGTTTGGGTAGCCTGCTTCGGCTAATAATCTTTTTGCTTCTATTATATTATTGCTGTAATTATTTGCTATTATAAAATTGCTGCTCTCTTCTCTAAAAGATTTTTCAAGTCCTTTTACAACAGGCGGAACAAAGCTTTCTGCTGCTATTAGTTTGCCGTGTCCAATGTTGCTTACAATGTAATTTCTGTCTATTGCTAGAGATAATGCTTTTCTTACTCTCTTGTCGGACAAGGTTTTATCTTTATTGTTTAAATCTAAATAATAAACTCCTATAATATCGCTTATAGCCATAAGGTTTTCTTTTATTAAACTTTCTATCTCGCCAATAGGAGGGGCATTAATAGAAAAGTCAACATCTCCTGTTCTAACGGCATTAAGAGATATATATTCATCAGCTATCAAAACAAAATTAATTTTCTTAGCAACTTGATTTTTGTAATCCCAATAATTAGTATTTAATTCGAATGCTATTAACTCATCGGGCTTTCTCTCTGTCATCTTGTAAGCACCATTTCCAATATAGCTTTCAGAATTCCAAGTCCAATCATCACCGTATTTATTTATAATGTCCTCTCTCACAGGTACATAACAGCCCCCAGAAGCTAAAATATCTTCAAAATATAGTGTAGGGTTTTCAAGTTCTATTGTAAGAGTGTTTTCGTCTATTGCGGTAACTCCCAAAGTGTCAATTTGTTTTTTGCCCATGTTTATATTTTTTGCATTTTTTATATAATACATTAAATACGCTATAGGTGAGGCTGTTTTAGGATCAACAACTCTTCTATATGAATATACAAAATCATCGGCTGTGAGTTTTTTGCCGTCGCTCCATTTTGCATCTTCTCTTATGTGGAATGTGTATTTTAATTTATCTTCGCTTATCTCCCATTTGTCTGAAGAGCCTCCTACTATTTTGCCGTTTATGTCTTTTGTCAATAATCCTTCAAAGGCATGATTAATATAAATAAAACCATATGTCTCATCGTTTATTGCTGGGTCAATAGACTGAAGCTCATAGCCTAAGTTTACTGTAAGTTCATCTTTAATCTTTTTTGTTTCTTTAGTGCAGGAGATGATTAACAAGAAAATTAGAAAAATAAAAAATGTTTGAAATAAAGTTTTAATAAAAAAGTTTTTTGTTTTAAGATTGTAAGTCATAAAAAACTCCTAAAAAATATTAAATAGAGATTTTTATAACGCCGTTTGTCTTGCTTTATTGAATTTTCTTTAACTGATTTGTTTTTTAGTCTTGTTTGTTTAAAGAATAATTTAATAAAACAAGACCAACATTAGAAAAGGTCTCATTTTATTAATTTATTTAGAGTAAAAAAATAAAAGAGATAATTCCCTACGCTGGCATTACCCAAACAGGTTATAAGGGTCGAAATTTAATTATATAAACTTCCTCTCAGCCTTTTATAAGCTCCCCATGTTGATGATATGATATAATATTTTGATTATTAATCAAGAGAGTAGAGTAGAAAATTTTAAGTTTGTCAATTTCTTTTACCGATGCTCTGCGTGCCGTAGGCAATGTTCCTACTCGGTGCGACCGAAGTATGACCTAAAGAAGTAAAAAGACTGCACTGAAATAAAAATATAATTTTATATTTAATACATATTCCTAAAACATTAGCTATAGTATGTGCGTTTTTTGCAACTTTTTTGAGCGACAAAAAAGTTGATATAAAATAATAATTTCAATGTATTCTAAATATTTTTTAAGTTTTTGTTAGTGGTGGCTTTGCTTCCTGCGAAGCGTGTCCGAAGAGTAAAAACTTTGACGAATTCCGCAGAGCGAAGGCGGGAAAAGTTGAATAAAAGAAAAACTTACATGACAAAATATCTTTGTTTAACTATATATTTAAGTTTGTTAAAAATTATTTATTTAAATTAAGATATTTGATGGCTTTACATTTAACAAAGTTCACAGCATGTAAGATTGGGAAAGTAGAATAAAAAAGTTATATAGAAAAAGATGTTTATTTATAAAAAATTGCTATGAATAAAAAAGGCCCCTTATAACAGGAGAACTAGCACCCAGTTGGGTTGACTTACCGTTGCTTCCTTCCGAACCTGGCGGATTCATCATCAACTGCCGTAGAGCCCCGTTATAAGAGATGTAGGAAACTAAACTACGGAGAGAGTGGGATTCGAACCCACGGTACTTTTACATACACACGACTTCCAATCGTGCTCCTTCAACCGCTCGGACATCTCTCCATATATTTAATTTAAACGTGCCTGAGAAGATTTGAACTTCCAACCTTCAGAACCGCAATCTGATGCTCTATCCAATTGAGCTACAGGCACATAGATTTTATAGTCTCAAAATTATAACATAAAAATATTTTTTTGCAAATACTTATTTTTTCTTTAATCAATTATTTTTTTTATCTGCTCTTTAGTTTCGGGTGAAGTATCTTATCTAATGCAAAACCCAAAAAAGCAAAAGACATTCCTAATATAGCAATCAATATTCCAGGAGGTATTATCCACCACCAAAGACCAGATAACACCGCAGAACCCTTCATAGCATCATGCAAAATCTGCCCCCATGTAACAATAGTGGCATCTCCAAGACCAAGCAAAGATAATGAAGACTCATAAACTATAGCAGAAGGCACAGCCAAAGCCATAGAAGCAAATGAAAAAGGCAAAAGCAGTGGTGCTAAATGATTAAATATTATTCTAAAATGCGAAGCTCCTATTGTGCGTGCTGCCTCAATGTAGGTTTCTTCTTTAAGCTGCATAGCCATAGAGCGAACCGTCATAACTGAACCTGTCCAAGAGAAAAATATCATCATCGTAATCATAGTCCATATTGTAGGCTTAAATATTGCACTCATTACTATCATTACAGGCAAAACCGGTATTCCTATAAATATCTGATACACAAACTGCATAAAGCTATCAACAAACCCTCCGAAATATGCAGACACTATTCCATACATCACGCCAATTATAACCGATATAAAACTCGTAGCTATGCCTATAAATAATGCCCATTTAAGCCCTGATATTAAACCAGAAAATATATCTCGCTTCATGTTGTCAGTGCCCATTATTCCAGACATAGAGCCTACTAATACCATATAAGGATTTTCAAAACTTGAATTAATGTCAGAAAAATTAGCTGTTACTTCAAATTTATAAACGCCTTTTAATGCCAAGAAATTTTTTGCCATATCATCTTTTTTGGTATTAAAAAGTATTTTCATTGGGTTGGTTGTGAGAGTATCAATTTGTCTTGCAAGCATTCTAGGAACCGACTCTCTGTAAAACCTAAATATTCTATTTTTTGAATCATTAAATGCAGATATTCTTAAGTCTCCTTTTGTATTATGTAAACTATCTGAAAGTGTGATTACAACGCCGTCTGGTCTTGTTACATTCCATACTAAAGCAGAAGAGTTATCTACATTGGCATGAAAGATTAAGTCTACTGGAGATTTATCAAATTGATAATCATATTCAAACATTGCTTTGTATACTGCTTGATTATCTATATAATTAGTTTTTACGTTTATAGGTTTTATATCTGTTGTAATTGCCGATTTTTCTCTGCTGAAGAAATTAAGCCACTCTGGTGGAGCTGAAGCTGGGTTGTCCTGCCAATAGGTGATGTCTCTCCAGCGTTTTGGTGCTTCTTTGTATGTGAGTATTAATGGCTCAAACAGTGAAACAAATATTGCCAAAAGAAGTATGCATAAACCTACAACTCCTGTTTTATCTTTTTTAAACTCATTAAAAAATTCTATTAGAGGGGCAAGTTTTTTATTATTATTATTCATTACATCTTGCCTCCAACTTTTATTCTAGGGTCTAAAAATCCGTAAGATATATCAAGCACAACTAAACCAAATTGATAAAGAGCAGTAGTGATAGCTAAATTACCCATTAATACAGGTATATCATTTTGCTGAACGGATATCCAATAAAGATTGCCCAAACCCGGCCAAGAGAATATTCCTTCAAATATAATAGAGCCTGCAATTGAGCCGAGTAAACCTAATAAAGTTATTGTAACTATAGGAGGAGCAGAGCTTCTTAAAGTATGCCCCAAAAGAACAGACTTTTCTGATATGCCTCTAGCACGTGCCGCCATGATATAATCTTCTTGAAGAGTAGACAATACTATATTTCTTACAACAAAAGAAAGCCCCCAGAATCCTATTAATGTTAATGTGAGCATAGGTAAGGCCATATGCCATAACATATCCAAGTAATACATTATGCCTTCAGGTGTAGGTATGGAATGAACTCCTCCAGATGGAAACAAATTAAACTTATAAACAAATATCATTATAAGTATCATAGAAAGCCACCAAGTAGGCATGCCGTAAACTATCATAGTGATAATGCTTGTTGTTCTGTCGAATAGTTTTCCTGCTTTTCTTGCCTTTACGAGTCCTATTATTAAGCCTATTATCATTTGTATGATTGATGCTGTTGTAAAAAGTATTATAGAGCGTGGCAGTGCTTCTCCTATTATTTTTATAACATCTCTGTTGCCGTTAGAATCCATCATTATAGTAGATTTACCGAATTGAAATGTTATAGTGTTAATTGCTCTTATAAATATTCTCTCGCCAATACTTCTGTTAAGCCAATATATATCATAATAGTATGCTCTTCTCTCTTTAATAAAGTTTTCCACATCTTCTGTACGCATATTGCTGAGTCCTCGTACTTCGGCATTAATATTTTCTTCTATCTGAGCTTTTAGAGTTTTTTCGCTTACAGTATTAAATATAGCAGAAGACATAAACATAAGTATCACAAACATGATTATGCCTTTTAGTATTCTTTTGATTACGAAATAAGTAAACATAATATTATCCTTGTTTAAGATTATACTAAAAAGACTTAAAATTGTAAAGCATAATAGCTTAAATTATTTATTATAGTTTTTATTTATGATTTTTTTATAATTATATAAACCTAAAATTTTTAATATAGACTATTTTTTATATTTTAAGTATAATAGCTTTATATGATTAATGGAGATAATATGCAAAAAATAATTATTAAAAATTTACTTGTTGTAAAAGATTTTGAAATGGAAATTAATAAATTTAATTTAATTATAGGAGAACAATCTTCAGGTAAAAGTACAATAAGTAAAGCCATATTTTTCTTCAAAGAAATAAATACTCAAATTAAATTTTATATATTTGCCTATAAAAATAAAATAGAATATGAGATAAATGAAATATGTAATCATATAATAAAAGATTTTTTTATAAGTATATTTGGAAAATTAGATAGTATAGATAATGATTTATATTTAAAGTATATATATAAATCTAATACTTATATAGAAATTACAAAAAAAAATAATAATTTAGATATTAATTACAGTGAAAATATAATAACATTTTTAAATAAATTGGAAATTGATATAAAAAAGCTTTTTGATGAATATTTAAATGTTAATAGTTCAATAAGATTTAAAGATATTTTTGAAAGAGGAATAGGTAAAGAAATAGATAATTTTTTTGAAAATGAATTAATAACTCATTATATACCTGCTTCAAGAAGTTCTATAGCATTATTGAATAATCAAAGAACTAGACTTGATTATGAGTCAATAGATTTTACATTTTATACTTTTATTACATTGCTTGAAAGAATAGAATTTTTGTTAAAAGATGGAACTAAAAATTTTATAAAGAACATAAATGATGATAATAAAAAAAGAATTCTAAATGAAATGAATAAAAAAATAGAAAAATATATGGGCGGAGAATATTTTTGTGAAGATAAATTTGGCTATATAAAATTAGAAAATAGCAGCAAAAAAATACCTATAGATAAAATATCATCTGGACAACAAGAAATATTATGGCTTTTAAATTGTTTATTAGGTATAGCATGGTTAAATAAAAAAAATCAATTTGTTATAATAGAAGAACCTGAAGCTCATTTATACCCAAAAATGCAAAAAGAAATTATAGATTTTATTACTAATTTTATGAATATGACTAATAACAGTATTTTAATTACAACTCATAGCCCTTACATATTGACAAGTACAAATAATTTACTCTATGCTGGAAAACTAAAAGAAAATTATAAAGACAATAAAGAAAAAATAGAAAAAATTAATAATATTGTAGGTGAATATGGAGCTATCAATCCTAATGAAATAAATGCTTTTAAATTATACTTAAATGATTTTAGATATACAAATCTTATTAATGAAGAACAGGAAATTAACTCTGAAGAAATAGACGATGTATCAAATACTATTAATGAAACATATACGAAACTGTTTGATATGGAATTAAATAATGAACGATAATTATGAACTATTAAAAAAAAATGTTAGAAAAACTTTATCAGATGCACAAACAAAACTTTATATAAAAGCAGAAAATGATATTTCTATTATAAAAGTTGATAATGGTATATTTAATGACAATGTAAAAAAATGTGATTACTTAGCATATAGAGAAAAAGAAGTTTCTAATTTTATAGAATTAAAAGGTGTAAAAATAGATAAAGCATATATTCAAATTATAGAAACAATAAAAAATATTTCAGACAACAATAAATTAAAACATTTAATAGATACTAATAAAGTAAAAGCTTATATAGTTAGTAAAGAAAAAAATAAAATTCCTAATGGTATAGAAAATAAATCAAAACAATTAGCAAGACTTTTATTTGCTAAATCTAAAATAAAACCTAAAAATATGTTTGAGTTAATTAATTATGTTCTTGTGGTTTCTGATAATGATAAAAGGCAATCTAATGGAAATAGAATAATATGTTCATCTAAAAAGCCTTTAATATTATAAAATATACCTAAGCGGCTATATTTTATCAAAAATAATTTTTTTAAATTTAAAATATTGCATAGGTTTGCCATTAACGAAGTACGTATAGTGTAGTACTCAGACATCGTGATGTAAGAAGTAAAATGGCTATATTTTAGCTTAAATTATTTATTATAGTTTTTATTTATGATTTTTTTATGAAGTTATAAATAAATTATAATATCTTATATAGAATGTTTATGTAAAAGTATAATATAGACTTTATTTTACCGAAAATATTAATATACTATATAGTATTATACTTGAGTATTGGTTTATTAATGATATAATGATACTCTCAAAGGTATAAAAATAAATACTAGTATATAAGCGGAGTATTATGTCAGACAATAATTTAATATTAGATGAAACAGAAGTTCTTGCGGTAAGATTTATAGCAGAATATCCAGATTTAGACCAGTATATATATTTTGTATTTTTTATAGATAAACTAACAATTAACCTTATTAGTAAAACAGTATTAATTTCAGATAGTTATGAATTATTTGAAGTATTAAATAGCTATGATAATTACTTAGAGCTTTATAAATATATAGAAGTTTACAATAATGTACATTATAAAGTAAATATAGTTTTAGATAAATTAAACAGCGATTTGGATTCCATTTTAGCAAACAGAACAAATGTAGTTCATACAACTATGGCAGCTATTAATAATGACATTATTTCTATAATAGACATATTTTCAGACACATTAAATGTTTCTATGGATTATAATATAGGAATATACGATGTAAACTGTAAGGGCTTTTATATTGATGATGTTAATAACTTTTTACAGAACTTCAAGAAAGAGTTTGAAGGAACCAGCATAGATATAAGTCAATATGCATTAGATGCCAATAATGATAAATCTAAAGAAACCGATGAAGAGTCAATTACAGCAAAATATAAGATATTAGATGGAGATTTTGTTGTAGCTCCTATTATGGGTAAGGCTATAGCGGATATAAAGTTGGGAGATAAGATTATAGTAAAAGTGGATTATAGTTCTTTCTATCCTAATATGACTTATTTAGATATTAATACTAAAAAAAATAACGGCAATAAATATTTTGTTGTAGGCGAGGTAATAGACAAAACAGTTAATGAGCATTCTACAAAGATAGCACTTGCTTTAACTGATGAGCATTGCGTTATTATAGAAGAGACAGAACCTATAAAAGTTAAGGTATTTAATCCTCAAAAAGACAGCTATGTAACACCAAATTCTTATCAAGAAAACAGCAAAGAAGAGCAGATATATAAGATGCTTTCTAGTTTTAATATGTTTAAGTTTTTATTGTATGGATTAGGTTTTATTTCTTTATTTGTTTTAGTTTATATTTTGTATGTTATAATATTATAATTTATTTCGATTAAAGTTTATAATAATTTGATACCGATAAAAGAGCAGTTAATTTTTTTAAAGATAGATAAATGGAAAAGATAAAAGAATATTTCAATGAATTTCTAGAGATAATATCAGAAAACGGAGAATATGCTGGGGTAGCTTTACTCAAGGGCAGTTTTTTTAGGGTTGATGATGAGGAAAATGTGAGTATTATTTGTTCTGGGGATTTTGCAGCTAATCATATAAAGAAAGATTTTTTAGAGCGTATAAAATCTTATTTAAAAGATAAGTGCGGGCATGATATAAATGTAGAAGTATTAGTTGATGTAAATGTTGTTAATAATAATGAAGAAGAAAATATTGATGATGCTGCAGAAATAACAGTAACAACAGAAAATAATAATAATAATACAAAAAGTAAATCCAATTTAAACGAATATTTTAAGTTTGACAACTTTATAGAGGGAAGCAATAATAAATTTGTATTTGCAGCTGCTAAGTTAGTTGCTGAAAAACCAGGCAGAGAATACAATCCTCTTTATATATATGGAAGTGTTGGCATAGGTAAAACTCATTTGCTTCAGGCTATTGGTAATTATTATTTAGAGAATAACCCTAATGCAAAAGTAAACTATATAGACGGAAGCGGATTTAGAGATGAATATATATATGGTCTTCAAACTAAAAAGTCAGACAACTTCAAAAAGAAATATAAATCTTTAGACATGTTTTTGCTTGATGATTTGCAATTGTTAGAAAGTGCTCAGGAGACTTCTAAAGAGTTATTTGAGATATTTCAGGCTTTAGATAATGCTTGTAAGCAGATGGTGTTTGTAAGTGATAAGCCTCCGAAGGAACTTAGAAACATAGAGGCAAGATTAAAAAACAGATTTGAAAAGAGTTTGATATTATCCATAGAGCCTCCGCAGTATGAAACTAGGCTTGCCATAATTGAAAGAAAATTAATTGATTTAAATACAACTATTGATGAAGAAGTAGTTAAATATATGGCAGAAAATATTACAACAGATGTTCGTAAGATTGAAGGAGCTATTAGGGCTTATTTGTCTGTGAGAGATTTGATGAAAATAACTCCTAATGTTGAAGAGTGCGATAAGTTAAATATATTCAAAGATTATTTTACTAATAAGCCAAAATTAAAAAATGCCACTATAAAAGAAATAAAAAGAATAGTTGCTGATTATTACGGCATAGAGATGAATGCTTTTGACAGTAAAGACAGAACAAAGTTTATAGCTAAAGTAAGACATGTTGCTGTATACTTAGCTTGTGAATATTCTAAGAAATCTGTTACAGAAATAGGCTTGGAGTTTAATAGAGACCATGCTTCTATTATACATGCAAGAGAAAAAATTAAAGAAGAGCTTAAAGCAGATTCTCATGTAGCAAGGGAAATTAACGACATAATATCAAGCATATCATGATTAATAAAAAAGTATGATATTTTGATATTTTGCCTTGACATTTGTTTAAATTCTTATATAATATTAATTGTATTGTTAAATAATACAATTTTTCATAAACCTCCTTATCACCCTGCAGATCCTTTCTCGGGGTGATACTTTTTTAAACACCTTTTTATAATTCACTGTATAATTATTAAACATCTATTATTCGCTTTTGTGTGTTATTATTAAACATAATAAATTGTTAATGTTTTTTATTTTTTATAATTATAATATATATGTGTAGTTTCGCTAATTTATGGCATCTTCTATTAAATAAACTATATAATTTAAGCTCATATCAATGTTTTATTTAATTATTTTCTCTTTTTTAAATAGATATAACAATAAAAAATAATATCTTTGGCACGATTATTGCATATATTATAGGTGTAACTTCTGTAAATAATTAAGAGGAAATTAAAAAGGAAACAAAAAGGAGATTAAATGCAAGAAGAAGAAATGAAAGAAGGCAATGAAGCTGCTAGTAATGGTAGTGAGGACATTGCAGAAAACAATTCTAATGCAGAAGCTAATGAAATTAATGAAGCTAATGAAGTTAATGAAGAAGAAAAAGAAAATTTAGAAAATAATGAAGATGAAATTAGCATTCTAAAAAAGAGAGTAGAAGAGTTAGAAAATGAAGTTTCTGATATGAAAGATAAATATATGCGTGCTATGGCTGAGGCAGAAAATATTAGAAAGAGAACTGCCAAAGAAAAAGCTGACGGCATAAAGAGGGCTAATAAAGGTTTATTATTATCTCTTATCAATTTTATGGATAATTTTGAGAGGGCATTAAAATCTTTTGATAATGATGAAACTATAAAGGGAAGCGAATATTATAAGGGTATAGAATTAATACATAAACAGTTTATAGATTTTTTAACTGATAATGGCGTGAGTGAAATAGAGGCATTAGGAGAGGAGTTTGACCCTAACTTGCATGAGGCATTAACTATGTTAGAAGTTCCTGATATTGATAAAGAGCAGGTTGTAGAAGTTTATGCTAAGGGTTACAAATTAAATGATGAACTTTTGAGAACAGCTAAGGTTGTGGTTGGAAAACCAAAGAAAGCTGAACAATAAATTTTTATAAGGAGATTTTTTTATGGCACATATTCAACTTTTTAGAGCTTATTTTGAACCTAAAGATTCAAAGAAAGAAAGCATAAATCATATTAATAAGGTTTTGCAAGATTTAACAGATGAGATTAACAGACATATAGAAAACAGAGAAGTTATCAATGTTGATCTTAATACATCACATTTAGGCAATGGGCATACTGAATATATTGTAAGCGTTCTAACTAAGAATTAGACTTATAGACTTTAATCGTACATAAACATTTAATTAATATTTAAGGAGAAATTTATAATGAGCAAAATTATTGGAATAGATTTAGGAACAACAAATTCATGTGTATCAGTAATGGAAGGCGGAAAACCTGTAGTAATAACAAACAGCGAAGGAAACAGAACAACACCTTCTATAGTAGCATTTACAAATAAAGGGGAAGTATTAGTAGGTCAGCCTGCTAAAAACCAAATGGTAACTAACCCAGAAAATACAATATTCTCTATTAAACGTTTTATGGGTAACACTTATTCTGAAGTAACAGAAGAGCGTTCAAGAATGCCTTATACAGTTATAGAGGAAGACGGAAAAGTAAAAATTAAAACACTTGAAGGAAACTTTACTCCTCAAGAGATAAGTGCAAGAACACTTCAAAAGATGAAACAAACAGCTGAAGAGTATTTAGGAGAAACTGTAACAGATGCAATCATCACAGTACCTGCATACTTTAATGACAGCCAAAGACAGGCAACTAAAGATGCTGGAAGAATTGCCGGACTTAATGTATTAAGAATAATAAACGAGCCTACAGCTGCTGCTTTAGCTTATGGTATGGAGAAAAAGAAAGATGAGAAAATAGCAGTTTATGACTTGGGCGGCGGTACATTTGATATATCTATACTTGAATTAGCTGACGGTGTATTTGAAGTAAAAAGTACAAACGGTGATACACATTTAGGCGGTGATGACTTCGACCAAGCTATAATTAATTGGCTAATAGAAGAGTTTAAGAAAGATACAGGCGTTGATTTAAATAGCGACAAAATGGCTTTACAGAGATTAAAAGAAGCTGCTGAAAAAGCTAAAAAAGAACTTTCTAGCTCACTTCAAACAGATATCAACTTGCCATACTTGACAGCAGATGCATCAGGTCCTAAACACTTGAATGTATCTTTATCAAGAGCAAAATTTGAGGATTTAGTAAGAGACTTAGTAGAGAAAACTCGTATCCCATGTGAAAAAGCATTGAAAGATGCAGGACTTTCCACTAGCGATATAGATGAAGTTATACTTGTTGGAGGTTCTACAAGAATACCTTTAGTACAAGAGACAGTTAAAAACATATTTGGAAAAGACCCAAATAAAAGCGTAAACCCAGACGAAGCAGTAGCAATGGGTGCTGCAGTACAGGGCGGTATTATTAAAGGTGATGTTAAAGACGTTCTTCTTCTTGACGTTACTCCGCTTTCACTTGGTATTGAAACAGAAGGTTCAGTAATGACTGTTTTAATTAACAGAAACACTACTATCCCTACAAACAAAAAACAAGTGTTCTCAACAGCAGCAGACAATCAATCATCTGTAACTATTAGAGTATTACAAGGTGAGAGAAAAATGGCTAATGACAACAGAGAGCTTGGAAGATTTGATTTAGTAGGCATACCACCTGCACCAAGAGGCGTACCACAAATTGAAGTTTCATTTGATATAGACGCTAACGGTATAGTACATGTTACAGCTAAAGATTTGGGTACTGGTAAAGAGCAGAAAATAACAATAGCTTCTTCAAGCGGACTTAGTGAGGAAGAAATAAACAAAATGGTTCAGGATGCAGAAAAACATGCTGAAGAAGATAAAAAGAAAAAAGAGGAAGTTGAAGCTAAAAACAATGCAGATCACATGATTTATCAAACAGAAAAATTATTAAAAGAAAATGGCGATAAATTACAGCCTTCAGATAAATCAGAGATTGAGTCAAAAATGAGTGCTTTAAAATCAGCAGTAGAATCTAACAATACAGACAGCATTAAAAAAGCTACAGATGATTTACAAGCAGCATGGAGCAAAGCTTCAGAGGCTCTTTACAAACAAGCAGGAGCACAGCAAGGACAAGCTGATGCAGGACAGCAGCAAGCACAGCAAAACACTAACCAAGATTCAGGCAGAAAAGATGACGGCGTAGTTGATGCTGACTATGAGGTTGTTGATGATAATAAATAATAAAATAGATAAAAAGTAAAAGTTGAATATATAAAGTCTAGTAGGCGGTTGGAAGTTAATTTTTAATGGTTAATTTCTAGCCGCTTATGTTTTTTTAAATTATAACAAAATATTATTTGACGATTTTTCTATGATATTAGAATATGCAATTATATTTCATCATACAAGTTTTTTTTTCAACTTTTTCCCGTAGCTACGCGGTGCGGACTTCGTCAAAGTTGCAAAAAGTACAAATTATTTCAGTTTTATATCTAATATATATATGAATGATACCATATGTTTTTGGCTATACTTCATAAAAATGCAGTTCTTTTGGTTCTTTTATACCAATAAAAGAACTGGGGTGCTGCACGCTGTGTACTTCGTTAAGGGCAAAGCCCTGCAAAATAAAAAACATATTTTCAACGCATAAGCCTAAATAATCAAATGAATCACTCTTTGACAATTTTCTCCAACATTAGTATAATATATATATGAACAAGATTAATCTATTAAATGACTTTTTTATTAGGTATCTTTTAGCTTCTAAAGGTGATGAGGATATACTTGAAAATATAGTGAATGCTGTACTTACTAATATTGGTTTTGAGACGGTTCATAATTTAGAGATAATTAATCCTTATAATCTTAAAGATAATCAATATTTAAAAGAATCTATTTTAGATGTTAAAGCTAAAACTAATGATAATAAAAAAATCATAATAGAGTTTCAGCTCTTTGGGAATATAGATTTTTTAAAAAGAATTTATTATTATATATCAAAAAATATAGCTTTAGAATTAAAAACTAATGAGGCTTACAGAGATATAAGTCAAATAATTAGTATAAATTTTTTGGATTTTAATTTAAACTTTAATGATAACGGAAAAGAGCATAGATGTTTTAAGCTTATAGATACTGATAATCATGATATAAGTTTAGATATGATTCAAATACATTTAATAGAGATAAAAAGATTTAAGAAAATATTAGAAGCTTCAACTATTGAAGAAATAAAGAAAAATAAATTACTTTCTTGGATAGAGTTTTTTACATCGAATGATTTAAATAAAATTATAGATAAGCTAAAGGAGGAAAACATTATTATGAGTAAAGTTATAGAAAAATATAAAATATTTACTTCTGACGAAGAGAGTATGCAAGTTTATAATGCTCGTGAGGCTTTTCTATATGGACAGGAAGTAATGCTAAAGAGAGAAAGAGAAGAAGGCAAAAAAGAAGGTATAAAAGAGGGTATTGAAAAAGGTGTAGAAAAAGAAAAATATGCATTAGCTAAAAATATGAAAACAGAAAATATAGATATTAATTTAATAAGCAAAATAACAGGTTTAAGCAAAGAAGAAATTGATAATTTATAATTCAATTATTTGCAAACGGATTTATTTATGGAAAATAATATTAAAAATGAAACTACTTTTGATAATTTCCTTTCACTTGACATTAGAGTAGGTACAATCATAGAGGCAGAGGATTTTCCAAAGGCTAAAAGACCAGCATACAAATTAAAAATTGATTTTGGAGAATTGGGCATAAAGGTATCATCTGCTCAAATTACAAAACTCTACAAAAAAGAAGATTTAATCGGAAGAAAAATTATTGCTGTTGTGAATTTACCAAAAAAACAAATTGCTAACTTTTTTTCTGAATGTCTTGTTCTTGGTGCTGTAAAAGAAAATAATGAAGTTGTTTTGCTTAGCATTAATGAAGAAGCAGAAAACGGCACTCCTATAGGCTAATTTTTTAACATACTAATTATAATTTGACTTTTTGTATAATTGATTTATCATTATAGCCAAATACATTTATTAAATATTTTTTATTAGAGGAAAATATGGAAAAGATAAAAATAGAAAATGTAGAGCTTACATTATCTCACCCAGATAATTTAAATATAAAATGGACAGGACAAAATGATTTAGTAAGGCAGCTAATGGCTTCTTGGCATATAATATCTGAAGATGATATACCACTAAACCCTAGAATTGTGGGAAAACCTGGTGCTGGAAAAACTACTCTTTCTTATTATGTAGCTAAAGAGCTTCTTAAAAGAGATGTTTATATATTTCAATGTACAGTGGACACTAGACCAGAGGATTTAATAATAATACCTGTAATATCAGAAAATAATACAATAAGCTATCATGCTTCAAGTTTGGTTACTGCTATGATTAAAGGCGGCGTTGCTATACTTGACGAAGGAAACAGAATGAGTGAGAAAACTTGGGCTTCTCTTGCTCCGCTTCTTGATGACAGAAGATATGTTGAAAGTGTAATTGCGGGCATAAAAATAAAGGCTCATCCAGATTTTAGAGTGATAGTTACAATGAATGATGATGCGAGCACTTTTGAGCTTCCTGAATATATACATTCTCGTTTGCAGCCTACAATAGAGCTTCCTTTTCCAGATGTTAAAGAAGAGTATGATATATTAAAAATGAATCTTCCTTTTGCTGATGATGAAATATTAAAAATTACTGTTGGTTTTTTACAGAAGTCGCATATACATAATGCTTCTTTTTCTGTGAGAGATGGTATTAGTATGGCAAGGTATGCTATGAAGCTTTATAACAGCAATATTGCTCATAGTAAAGATTCTGCTTTTTTAATAGCTTTAAAATCTGTGCTTGGAAGTGAAGGTATTAGAATATTATCGCTTAATATTGATGAGAATAACAAAGATGAATAATTTTAAAAATTTAAAAAACAAAAAAGATAAAAGAGATTATTTAAAAGAGAATTATTTTAATAAGTCTATATACTGCGTTACTGCTGAAGATTTTTCTAAGGGCAGAAATAATATTGAAGTAGTAGGCTCTATGCTTGAGGCGGGTATAAAGATTATTCAATATAGAGAAAAAGAGAATCCTAAAAAATATATGCGTGAGAAGTATGAAGAGTGCGTTAAGATAAGGGAGATGACAAGAAAGAGTAATGCATTATTTATAGTAGATGATTATGCTGATTTGGCTTTAGCAGTGGAAGCTGATGGGGTGCATATTGGGCAAAATGACATGCCAATAGAAGTGGTTAGAAAGATTGTTGGCGATGATATGATTATAGGGCTTTCTACAAAAAATATTGATGAAGCTAATGAGGCTTTTAATAGCAGTGCTGATTATATTGGGGTTGGTCCTATATTTGATACTAATACTAAGATTGATGCTAATAGTGCTGTTGGTATTGAGTATTTAGATTATATTGCTAAAAATATTGATATGCCTTTTGTTTGTATTGGTGGTATTAAACTTAATAATATGGATTTGCTTATAGAGCATAATGCAAAATGTTTATGCATGCTTACTGAGATTGTTGCTTCTGATGATATTAAAAATAAATGCGAAACTTTAATAAAAAAAATGCACTCTTAATAATAATAATTTCATTTGTTTTTTTATTTATTTTAAGTAATTTTTTATTTGATTATAAAGAAGCGTTATTTATAGATGATGTTTCTATTGATGCATTTATTAAAAACTCTAACACTCAAATAATATATGATTATATAAAATTTAGAGAAGATGTTTTTGTTGTTGGATATAATAATAAAGATTATATAAAAAATGTTTTCCCAAGTGCTAAGTTTATAAGCAAGTTTCGTTTTAGAATATATTCAAGATTAAGAAAAAATGTATTATGTTTTTTTAGCGATGATAGTCTAATAGAATATGCGTATAAAAACAAAATAACCTATTATAAAGTTGTACTCGATATTAACGACATAAAAAAAGAAGAATATATTACATTAAGAGATTCTAATAATTCAAAAATATTTTTATCTGTTACAAATAATAATTATAGTGAAAATAATATTGATAAAGATTTGATAAAAGTTTTGGACGGAGACACCATATCGTATAATAATAATCTTTATAGGTTCATAGGAATTGACGCACCAGAATTAGAACAAGTTTACGGCAAAGAGGCAAGGGACTATGTTTCTAATTTAATAAAAGACAGCGATAAAGTTTCTATGCTTGTTTCTTCCTATGATATATTTGATAGAATATTATGCCATGTTTTAATTGATGATGTGCCTTTAGCTTATTATATGATAGAAGAAAAATTAGCAAAAGAGACTGTATTAAAATATGGAGATAATGGTTTTAGTGAGATTGCTAGTAATATAGTTTATTTGTCGAAGTTTCAGGGCAGGAGAAAGTTTATAGACCCATCTAGATACAGAAGAGAAAATCGTTAATTTTATTTAATATTTCTAAATAAAAAATTATATTATTTATAAATAATTTATTTAATACTAAGTTAATTAATACTAAAAAGATTAATAGATTTGTTTTTAAAGTATTAATAAATGTTTAAAACATTTTTATTTATTATTTTTTAAATTTTATAATTGGGGCTTTGCCCCCTGCGAAGCGTGCCCGTAGGGTAAAGCCCCACTTCTTTTGTTGGCACAAAGAAGCAAAAAGACTGCAATTGTATACATTAAAATTTATTATTATACAACATGTAAAACATTGTCTTGTAAGTAAAATTATTTTTATTTTTTTCAACTAATTTTTTCAAATACTTTTGAAACAAGTCTAATATATAAAAAAAAGGAGCTTAAAAAATATTAAGCCCCTTTATATTTATTTTTTATTAATTATTATTTTTTAACATCAATGAGTTTGTCTAAAGCATTTACACTAAGAGATGATGTTGGCTCTATATTTGCATAATCATCAGAGTTAGTGATAATTACAGGAGTAACTGTAGGGTAGCCTGCAGATTTTATTCCCTCAATGTTAAACTCTAATAATAAATCGCCTTTCTTTATTTTTTGACCATCTTCAATATGTGAAGTAAAATGCTCACCATTGAGTTTAACAGTATCCATACCTATATGTATTAACAACTCAACGCCTTTATCAGAACTAAGTCCAATAGCATGTTTTGTAGGAAAAGCAGTTTCTATTATTCCGTCAAAAGGAGCATATACTTTGCCTTCAGCTGGGTCAATAGCAATACCTTTACCCATAGCACCAGAAGAAAATGCCTCATCTTTAACATCTTCAAGTTTAACAATGTTTCCTTTAATAGGAGCATAAACAGTGTCAACAAGTTCATTACTACCAGAAGCTGCAGATTCTTGCTTTTGAGGTTCATTAGCAGAAGTGTTTTCATTAGAAACAGTCATATTATCTTCATTGTCGCTTATAGGGTCATGTAAATACTCTTCAAGTCTTGATTTTATTACTGTAACTTTAGGTCCGTATATAACCTGTATGCCATTACCTTTTTTGATGATTCCAGCAGCACCGCTTTGTTTTAGCATAGTGTCATTAACTTTAGAAGTATCAAACACTGTAACACGAAGTCTTGTAGCACAGCAGTCAACATCGCTTATATTTTTCTTTCCGCCAAGTCCTGAAGTGATTAAAGGAGCTTCTTCATATTTAAATAAAGGATTAGTATCAATATTTTCTCCTTTAGCTAAAGCCTTAGCAGCCTCAACATCTGCTCTTTTATAAAGTTTAGGCTCTTCACTGTCTGGTTCTCTTCCTGGTGTTTTCCAGTCAAATTTCTTAATCAATGTAGAGAATAAGAAATAATAAATAAAGAAATAAACAGCACCAACTACTACAATCCAAACCCAATTAGTTTTAGCATTTCCTTGTATTACACCAAATAAAAGCAAGTCAATTAAACCGCCTGAGAATGTCATACCAACTGTAACATGAAGTATATGCATAAGCATGAAAGATATACCAGCAAGTACACAGTGTATAGCATAGAATATTGGAGCTACAAAAAGGAATGTAAACTCTATAGGTTCAGTGATACCAGTAAGCATAGCAGTTAAAGCAGCTGAGAAAAGCAAAGCACCTACAACTTGTTTCTTTTCTGCTCTTGAAGTTTTATACATCGCCAAAGCAGCACCTGGCAAACCAAATATCATGAATGGGAATTTACCAGTCATAAAACGAGTAGCATCAACACTAAATGCAGTTGTAGTAGGAGAGCCTAATTGAGCAAAGAATATGTTTTGTGCACCTTCTACCAAATTGCCGTCTATCATCATAGTGCCGCCGAGTGAAGTTTGCCATAAAGGTGTATAGAATACGTGGTGAAGACCGAAAGGTATTAATGCCCGCTCTATGATACCATAGAATAAAGTACCCACATAACCAGAACCAGCTATTAAATCACCGAGTTTATTCATTACAACCTGTATAGGAGGCCATACAAAATACATCAATATACCAACTACCAAAAATGTAATAGCAGATATTATAGGTACAAATCTTGTACCGCCGAAAAATGATAATACTTGAGGAAGCTCTATAGTATAGAATCTGTTATGTAAAGCAGCAACTCCTAACCCTACTATAATACCGCCAAATACACCCATTTGAAGTGATAATATACCAACAACATTAGTAGTAGAACCAGCTAATAATTTATCAGCTCCTCCCATAACTGTTATCATCTTACCAATAGAAGCATGCATTACAAAAAATGCTATAGCTCCAGATAAAGCAGCAACCTCTTTTTCTTTTTTTGCCATACCAATAGCTACACTCATAGCAAATATAATAGGCAAGTTTCCAAATATAATATTACCAGCCTCACTTAATACTGATAATATATCATAAGCAATAGTACCCGGTCCTAAAATGCCCATAAGATTATAGGTTTCAAGCATAGTTGTGTTTGTAAGAGAACTACCTATACCCAAAAAGAGCCCTGCTACAGGAAGCACAGCTATAGGAAGCATAAAAGACCTTCCTACTCTTTGCAATACTCCAAAAAGTTTATCCTTCATATGTAAAAACTCCAATTTTTTTGATATATATAATATTATCAATATTTTTTTATATGTCAAATGCTATTTTGTTTTAACGATACTATTATCACAAAAAATGGCAAATATCACAAAAATATCTTCTAATAACTATAATAAATATTGAAAATAAATGCTTGATTTTTTCGCTTTTACTATTATAATTAAATACTAAAAATAATGAAATTAATAAGAGGATATTATGTCTGAAAATACTACTATTACTAATAAACTTCAAAAAAATGCGGAATTAATATTTACTTATGTATATAATAATAGAATAATTTTTATATCTGGTTTTGTGTTGATAATAGCAATTATAGCTGGTATTTTAATTTATAATATGAACATAGAAAATGCTGATAAAGAAACAGCAGCAAATTTTGAAGAAGCTTTGGCATTATATGGTATGTATCAAACAGCAAATATCCCTGAAGAACAGCTAAATAACCCTGCTTTAATAGTAGATATTACTACAAGAGTTCAAAAGGCTTATAATGATGCTAAAGGTAAAACTCTAAAACTTAGAGCAGCTTTCACTTTGGGCGGACTTTATTTTGATGTTGCTAATTATAATGAAGCTAAAAAATATTATCAGGAAGTGGCAAACTCTAGAGGTTTTTATTTACAGCCAGCAGCTTCATACAATTTGGCTAATGTATTAATAGAACAAACTAATTATACAGAAGCAGCTACTGTTTTAGAAAACTTTACTAAAGCATATCCTAAAAATTATTTAACTCCTCAAGCAACTTTAACATTATCTGATGTATATAGAAAACAAAATGATAAAACTAAAGCTATTAATGTATTAAGAACTTGGGTAAACAACAATACTAATAATACAGAATATTTTAATATATTTAATGAAACTATCACTCTTATAGAAAATAATATATATTAATTTTTTATTAATTTTAAGGAAAAAACATTGAATAATAATGCTCCTATCATAGTTCAGGGCGATGGTACTATTTTATTAGATGTAAGTACAGAGCATTTTGAAGAAATAAGAAATTTTTTGCTTGTATTTGCAGAGCTTGTAAAGAGTCCTGAATATATTCATACATATAGAATTACATTAGTATCATTATGGAATGCTGCTAGTTTGAATTATACAGCTCAGTCTATAATAGATTTTTTAAAGAAATATTCTTCTTATGATATACCAAAAAACATTGTAAAACAAATAGAAAGCAGTATATCAAAATACGGAAGAATAAAAATTATTAAAGAAGATGATGATAAATATTATCTTGTAAGCGATGATGAAAGCATTATAGAAGAAGTATTGCATTATAAGGCAATGGTAAAATATATTAAAAGAGAAGTTAATGACAATAAAATAGAGATAGACCCAATTTACAGAGGTCATATAAAATTAGCTCTTATAAATATAGGCTACCCTGTAGAAGATTTAGCTGGATATAAAACAGGAGAAGAGTATCATTTTAATTTAAGAAACAAGCTTTTATCTAATGGTGAAGATTTTTCTTTGAGAGAGTATCAATTGAATGCAATAGAAGCTTTTTATGCAAACGGGCGTCCCGAGGGCGGAGCTGGTGTTATAGCTTTGCCTTGCGGTACTGGTAAAACTGTTGTAGGAATAGCTGCTATGAGTAAGATGCAGACTAAAACTCTTATAATAGTTACAGGGGTTACAGCTTGCAGACAGTGGAGAGATGAGATATTAGATAAAACAGATATACCAAAAGAAGATATTGGCGAGTATAATGGACTCAACAAAGAAATAAAACCTATAACAATAGCTACATACAAAATACTTACATATAGAAAAGACAAGGAATCTCCATTTGTGCATTTTGAATTATTTTTTAAACATAATTGGGGGCTTATAATATATGATGAGGTTCATTTGCTTCCTGCTCCTATAATAAAGCTTACTAGTGAGATTCAGAGCATGAGAAGGCTTGGGCTTACTGCTACTTTGGTGCGTGAGGACGGGCTTGAAAAAGATGTATTTTGTTTAATTGGGCCTAAGAAGTTTGATATGCCTTGGAGGGAGCTTGAAGAGAAGAAGTTTATTGCTGAGGCTTATTGTTATGATTTAAGAATACCGCTTGACAATGAACAGAGGGCTGATTATGTGGTGTCAAGTGATAAAGTGAAGTTTAGAATTGCAAGCGAAAATATACTTAAATACGAAATAGTTAAAAAAATCATCAAAAAACTAGAAGGCAAAAACATACTAATTATAGGGCAGTATTTAAATCAGCTTAATGAGATGAAAAGACAAACAGGATATACAATCATTACAGGTAAAACTCCTCAAGCTGAAAGAGATGAGATTTATAAAAAGTTTAAGTCTGGTGAAATAAAAATACTTATAGTAAGTAAAGTAGCTAATTTGGCAGTTGATTTGCCTGATGCTAATGTATTAATACAGATATCTGGTACTTTTGGTTCTAGACAGGAAGAAGCTCAAAGATTAGGACGTGTTCTTCGTCCGAAAAAAGGTGAAAATAAAAGCTATTTCTTTTCGGTTATTACAAGCGATACAAAAGAAGAAGATTTCTCTCATAAAAGACAATTATTTCTTACAGAGCAGGGATATCATTATGAGCTTTTGGATATGGCTTCTTTTGAAGAACTTACTTTTTCAAAATAAAATTTAAATTATTAATTAAATATAAAAAAACACTCTATAGAGAACCTATAGAGTGAAAGTAATGGGTTTGTATATATATCTTAAGAGTGCAACAAATGACGTTTGTGCTATTTATATAAACATATTATAATAAAAATAGTAAAATATTATGGAAAAATAACATAAAAAAATGGGGCTTATGAAAACATCATAAGCCCTTCATAATAGTGTTAGGAGTCTGATAATAATGAATAATTACTTATCTTTTAGTTATACTTATATAACCCAATAATTTAGTTTAGGTAAAATAGACAAAAATATTAATACTATTGATTTTTATTTTTATAAACATTTTCTTTTTTTGAAATATTAAATTTTGATAATATATAAACTATTCCAATTAGAAATCTCAAAAAATACATAGATGTTGTATAAATAGGGTGAAATAGTAATTTTTTCCATTTGCCTTTTTCTATATATACACCAAAATAGCGATAAAATAATCCAAATTGTTTTTTGGTAGTTTCATCATATCCCCATTTATCAAAGTAATTATTAAAGTTTGAAGCGTAGTAGCTTTTTTTTACTATATATTGTTTGAGTGTATGATTTTCATGATGATATAGAGGAGATTTTATTATATCAACATCTCCTATTTGTTTTATGCGTCTGTCAATATCCCAATCTTCTGTGCCGTTTAAATTTGAATCGAAACCTCCTATTTTTATGAATGCTTCTTTTCTAAAAAAACGAACAGCATCTATTACAGTGGCATCATAAAAAGAGCGTTCAAAACTTCTCACTCTATTAAAAAAACTATTTCCAAATATTTTCTCTGGTATATATAATGCTTGAATATTTTTATTGCTATTAAAAACTTCCAAGCATTCTGTTATAACATTTTCTGAGAGAGTCATATCAACATCTAAAAATCCTATTATTTCACCGCTTGACATTTCAGCTCCATAGTTTCTTTGAGCAGAGCGTTCAGGACCTTTAATAAAAGTTTTAGCTCCTAATTCTTTTGCTATTTCTACGGTTCTGTCAGTTGAGTTGTTGTCTACTAATATTATTTCTGTATCTTTATAATTAGAGTTTTTTACAGCATTTATGCAATCAGCAATAAAGCTTTCAGAGTTTCTTGTTGTGATGATTATGCTTACCATTAGTATTTCCAAAAGTATTTTTTTAAAAAAGTTATATATATATAAATAACTATATTTTATAAAAAATAAATCTAGAGTTTTACTATAACTGTATGTAAAGCTATATTCAAATCTAATAATTTATCTTCCATATAAAGTATAATTATTTTGATATTGTTTTTAACTTGCACTTTTTGGTTCTTTTGACGAAGTCCGCACCGCGACCGAAGGAAGTGCCTGTGGGTGCGAGCTGCGGGAAAAAGAACAACAAAAAAACATAAACTTAAAATTATACAAAAAAATAACAAGAGTTATTAATAAAAGCTCTTGTTATTTAATTTCAAAAAATAAAATTAATTGTTCTTAGCTCTCCAAGTTTCTTTTTCAAATTCATTAGCAATGCCTACCAATGATTCATCTAAATCTATTTGAAGTACAGCATTAAAATTGTTAGTAGCCATCATTTGAGCTGCAAAACCTACTATAGTAACTATTTCAGAATCATTAAAATATTTTTTTAAGTTATTCATAAGTTCATCAGTTACACCATTAGGGTCTTTTACCATTTGTTTGCCTAATTCTGATAATAATTTTTCTTTTTCATCTAATTTAAGATTTTTAGGGTCATCGCCTATAGCTTTCAAATCTCTTATAAAAAATAAAGAACAAAGCATACAGCCGTTTGTAGTAGAGACACTATGTGCTAGTATCATAGCAGCTCTTTTGCCTACAACTTCTACCAATCTTTCAAAAGATACATACCAACCCATAAATGCTTCATATGTTGCATAATCATTTAAAAGTGCTTTTTTCATGTTTGTAACATTACCGCTTTTTTTTAATTGATAATCAAAAGCCTCTTTTACTTTGCCTTGAGCTTCTTCATATTGCATAAACTTCACTCTTGCCATAATTTTACTCCTAATATAAAAGCTTTATAAAAAAATATTATATTATAAGAAAATAATTTAATATAATATGCTGTAATGATAAACAACATTTATAACTAAGTCAAGCAGTTTTATTATTGTTTAAAAGTGTTTGTATAAAATAAAAAACTATTATATAATTTTTTATTATTATGTAAAATATAGGTTATTATTATTTATAAAATTCAAATTATTAGATATGGACATTATGAGAAAAATAGCATTTATAATTTTTGTATTATCATTTAATTTATTATTCGCACAAGAAGAACAAAATCTTCCTCCAATGCCTCCAGACAATCCAGAGGTAATACCTATGAGTGAAATAAAAGAGGGTATGGAAGGAGTAGGCTACACAGTAATACATGGTACAAATGTAGAGCCATTTAAAGTAAAAGTAATATCTGTATTAAGAAAGATGTGGAACGGAAGCGATGCTATACTTATACATTTAGAGGGGCTTAATTTAGAGCATTCTGGAACTGTTGCAGGAATGAGCGGCTCTCCTATATATTTTGATGGTAAAATAGCAGGTGCTTTGGCTTTTGGTTGGAATTATTCTAAAGACCCTATTGCTGGTGTTACTCCTATAGAAGAGATGTATAAATTATATAATGACACTAATGTAAGACCTACAGGATTAAAAGGAGGAAATGCTTTACAGACTCCTTTAATGTTTTCTGGATTTAATGCTAATTCTTTTAATGAATATTCTTCAAAGTTTAAAGAGATGGGCTTTTACCCTATGCAGGCTGGCGGAACTGTATCAGACACTAATCAAAGCAGTAAGTTTTTATTTGGAGATTCTGTTGCTATAGTGTTGGTTGATGGAGATTTATCTATAGCGGGAGTTGGTACTGTTTCTCATACTGATGATGAGAAGTTTTTGCTTTTTGGGCACTCTATGTGGGGCAAAGGGCATTTGAGAGCTCCTGTTTCAAGGGCTTATATTAATCATATAGTGGCATCTGTTGCTTCTTCTTTTAAGATAGGGGCTGCCTATTCTAATTATTTGGGTTATACTGTTTATGACGGTACTTTTGGGGTGTCTGGTGTATATGGTGAAGTGCCAGAAGATACTATGATACCTGTTAGTCTTAAAGTTGAAGACCAAAACTTTTTAAACAGAGATTTTAATTTAAGAGTATTAAATGACCCTACATATTTTTCTCAGCTTCTTTCTATGGCTATATATGAGGCTATTAGTTCTACTGCAGGAAGCGAAGAGGAAGGGGTGTTTAGCATAAGCTATGAGATTGAAACTGATTATTTTGATGAGCCTTATAAAATAATAGAAGAGAGAATACTTTCTTATTCTTCAAAAGATGCTTTTAGAGAGGCTATTAATCAGCTTGTAGCTCCCATAGATTTCTTTATATACAATAACTTTAATAGGGTAGCTATAAAATCTATTAAATTATCTGTAAAAAGAAGCAATTTGGAATATGGTTTTATTAATGATATTACATTATTAGAGCCTAGAGCTGTTGCAGGAGAGACTATACATTTAAGAGTTGGTGTTACTCCTTACGGCAAAGAAAAAACTTATGTAGATATACCTGTAAAATTGCCTGTTAATCTTAATACTGATGTTTATTCTATATATGCTGCCAATGAATATATATATGCTTATGCACAAAAATTGTTTATGCCTAGTAAATATAAAATTAGAAGTTTAGATGATGTAATGAAATATTATAACAAGTCTTATGATGATAAGGCATTAAAGGTTTGGCTGTATTCATCATCGAGAGGAGTTCAGATAGGGGAGTATTCTTACCCAACGCTTCCTATGTCTAAATATGGTGTAATGGCAAAAGATGCTACATCAGATAAGGCGGCTGTTATTACTGATATAAATGGAAATTATAATATGCCATATTCTATACTTGGTTTAATGAAAATAGATATAATAATTGAAGGGGCTAAAAAATATGAAAATCGCTAAGATAATTTTTATACTGCAAACTATACTAATATTATCATCTTCGAATGTTTTTGCTGTTGTAACAAGAAGTTATGCAAGCACAAAAAAAGGTTTTTATGATAATGGACTTTACAATGGAATAATGCTTACAGAGCAAGGTTCTTTGAGTTTAGCTCCTCTAATAGAGAAAGAAAGTTCTATAGACGGCAAATATATATGGAAAATCTATCCTGCTAAAGACGGAAGTATGTATGCTGCTATAAGCGGAAATGGGGCTGAGTTATATAAAAAAAGTGCTAATGAAACTAATTTCAGCCTTTTTGTAAAATCTGATAATGACAATGCTTTTACTGCTGTAATTACAGATGATGCCGGCAATGTTTATGCGGCAGTCGGACCTTATGCTAAAATTATGAAATATGACAGTAACGGAAAAGAGATTTGGTCTAAAGATGTTGATGATACTTATATATGGGACATGAAGTTTGATGCTAATGGCAATTTATATTTAGCTGCAGGCGGAAACAATGCTAGGGTATTAAAAGTATCTGCTGCTGACGGAAAGATTACTGAAATATTAAAAACAGAAGAACAGCATGCTATGTCATTATATTACGGTAAAAAGCAAAATAAGTTATATGTAGGCACTGCCGGAAGGGGGCTTGTATTATATATTGATTTATCTACAAATGTTGAAAACCCTTCATATAATGTACTTTATGATACAGCACAAAACGAAGTATATGCCATAACAATGGATAATATAGGCAATTTATATTTTGGCACAGCTACAAGAGAGCCGTCATATTTAATACTTCCTTCTATAATAGACAGCGGCAAAACAGTAGAAGACAGCGATAAAGAGTTTAGAAACTCTCTATATAAAGCAGATACAAACGGCACAGTTCAGAGACTTTTCTTCTTAAATCAAACATTGGTATTTGCTCTAAGCAGCGACAACAACAATAATATATATTTTGTTACAGGCGATTCTGCTGATGTTTATAGAATAAATGGAAATGACGGTTTATTATCATACATAGGCGGCTTAAGAAACAAGATATTATCAACTTTTGCTGCTGCAGATAATGGACTCTATTTTGCAATATCTAAAACTGGTGAAATATATAAAATGGACAATGAATATCCAACAGAAGGCACTTTTACAAGCGATACATTAGATTTGAGAGTGCTTAGCAAATTTGGAAGTTTAAATGCTGTAACTACTACACCAGATGGTTCAAGCGTTACTATAGAGATGAGAAGCGGAAATGTTGCTAGAGTTGATGAAACTTGGAGCGAGTTTAAGCCTGTTGTAAACAATAATGGTAAAATAGAAGCTCCTGACGGAAGATTTTTACAATATAAAGTTACAATGAAAACTACAAATCCAGAGATAAGCCCTGTATTAAGCTCTATGGATTTTACTTATGTAGAAAATAATTTAGCTCCTGATGTTATTAATGGAGGTTTGGCTACATATTACAGACAGCAAAATGATTCTGCTGAAAATAAAACTCCTCAATTAGAAGAGAATGAGGCTATGGTATATTGGAAGGGAACTGACCCTAACGGAGATAAACTAACATATACTTTAGAATATAGATTAAAAGGCGAGAAAAATTATAAGCTTATTGCTGACAATATAGAAAATCAATATTATAAGTTTAAGTCTTATTTGCTTCCTTCTGGTATTTATGACTTTAGAATAACTGCAAGCGATAAGTATGATAATCCTGTTGGAGATATTAAAACAAAATCTCTTGAGGTATTTAATATAAAATATGACAATGAAGCTCCTGAGCTGCTTGATTTTAAATCTGTTTCTGAAGGAAAGATAAGAAAAATTACGTTTAAATTATCTGACAAATTATCATTCTTAAAAACAGTAAGATATTCTACTATTAACAATGAGTGGTTATATATAGTTCCAGATGATAGAATATTAGATTCTATGAATGAAAGTTTTACTATTACTATAGAAGATGAAAATATATCATCTATTACTATAGAGGCTATGGACGTTGAGGGTAATATTAAGTATTATTCTTTTATAATATAATAGGAGGTATAATGGCAGTTAATTGTGTATGGTGCGGAAAGAAAATAGATGATGTTCTAGGGCAGGCTACAATGGACACTTGTGATGAGTGCGAGGAGTTTTTTGAAGAGCATATTGATGATATAGCAAAGTCATTAAATGAGCTTCTTAAAAAAAATGAATCCTCTTCCTCTAAGCCAGATGAAAAAAAAGCTTGGATTAGCTATTCACTCATCACTGCTATACATATGTTAAGCTCAAAGCCTTGTATTGAGTTTAAGGATTCTAAATATAAAGATATTTTGTAAGAATAATTTATGAGAGTAAAATTATTATTATTTATATTATCTATTTTTTTTATTTTATCTATGTCTAGAAATAAAGAGACTCTCTACTGTGAAAGATGCGGTTTAACTTTTAAAAATTTAAATGAACTATTATCACAAAGATGTGAAAAAGCTTTGGAAGGTCCATATTTAAATAGGCATAAACTTTATGAAGGCACAGAAAAAGAGATGTATACTTGTAAATATTGCGGCTATCAGTATAAAACTATAAGGCTTCTCACTTCATTAAAATGCACCAAACACCCAGACGGAGAATACAAGGGCGACCATGCTCCTGAATTATAAAATAAACATTTCTTTAATTATTAAATATAATTTTTTCATATTTTAGTTTTGATTTTTAGTATTATTATGTTATAATATAATCATAAGTTTGTAAATATTTAAAATTATAAGGAGAATTCAATTATGAGTAAAAAATTATTAACTATATTTTCACTATTATTAATCTTTTTTGTAATGTCTTGCAACAACAAATCTACAGACCCAATACCGCCTTTAAAAGACTCTCAATATGTAGGCAAATGGTATGACGAAACTTCAAATGATATTGTATGTGAAATAAAACAAGATGGCAGTATTGATTTGTTACAGCAAACACAAGTATCTGCATCTATAAATGGAACTGATGTTGTAAAAGAAAGAGATGCTGTATTTAAAGCTACTTTTTCAAAAAATGGTAAAACATATGAAATTATTTTTACTTTTACTAGTAGTACAACTGGTACTGTAACATCACCAGTACAAGAAGGTGCTACTTTTCATATTGTTAAAAAATAATAGTTAATTAGTTTATTAAAAAAGTGTCTGATATTATATTTCAGGCACTTTTTTATTTTAAATAAATATTTATCCTCCTAAACAAATTATAATAACTTTTTTGCTTGATAATAGAAAAAAAATAAAGTATAATCATATAAATTTAAATACAAAAAAAGGAAAATTGTTTTATGAAACAAACTGTGCTTCTTAAAATATCAGGTGAAGCTTTGCTTGGCGAAAAGGATTATGGCATAGATAATAATGTTGTAGACAGAATAGCTATGGAGATGAAAGAGGCTGGAAATAATACTCAAATAGCTGTTGTTGTGGGAGGAGGCAACATATTTAGAGGAATGCAGCTTTCTAGTAAGACAGGTATGGTAAGAGCTACAGCAGACTCTATGGGTATGCTTGCTACTATAATGAATGCCATTGCTTTAAAAGACAGATTTATGGCTGCCGGCACTCCTACACAGATACTTTCTGCTTTCAATATTGAAGGCATGATTGAGGGCTTTGAAAGAGATAAGGCTATTCGTATATTAGAAAGAGGTAATGTGCTTATAATAGCAGGAGGTACATCTAACCCTTACTTTACTACAGACAGTACTTCTATATTGAGAGCTTTAGAGATTGGTGCTTTTATAGTGTTAAAAGGCACTAATGTTGATGGGGTTTACAATAAAGACCCTAAAACTAATGAAGATGCTGTTATGTATAATGATATTACTTTTAAAGAGGCTATTAATCAAAACTTACGCGTTATGGATATGACTGCTTTTGCTATGGCTAATGATAATAATATGCCTATAAGGGTGTTTAACATGAATAAGATGGGCAATATTACAAAGGCTATTAAAGGCGAAAATATAGGAACTTATGTTCATAATTAAAAAAATAAATATAAAATTAAGGAGATTATGATGTTTGATTTATTTTGGGGGGCTGGAGTGGCACCTATGTTTGTTGGTATAATAATAATTATTATATTATTAATTATTTTCTTTAGGTTTTTCCCATTAGGTTTATGGGTTACTGCTTTATTTTCTGGGGTAAGAATTAGTATAATTACTTTGCTTACTATGCGTTTGAGGAGAGTTAATCCTTCTTTGATAGTATTGAATCAAATTAAGCTATGGAAAGCTGGATTAAAAATAAACAGCAATGAACTTGAGGCACATTATTTAGCTGGCGGTAACCCTACTGCTGTTGCTGATGCTTTGATTGCTGCTGATAAAGCTTCATTAGATTTAAGCTTTGAGAGAGCTGCTGCTATAGACTTAGCTGGAAGAGATTTAGTTGATGCTATAAGAACATCAGTTTCTCCTAGAGTTATAGCTACTCCATTAATTGCTGCTGTTGCTAAAGACGGTATACAGGTAAAAGCTACTGCTAGAGTTACTGTTAGAACAAACATTAATAGACTTGTTGGCGGTGCCGGAGAAGAGACAATTATTGCTAGAGTAGGTGAGGGTATTGTTACTACTATAGGCAGTGCCGCTACACATAAAGAGGTATTAGAAAATCCTGATAGAATATCACAGGTCGTTTCTGCTAAGGGGCTTGATTCTGGTACTGCTTTTGAGATACTTTCTATAGATATTGCTGATGTTGATGTTGGAAGCAATATTGGTGCTGTTTTACAAATTGACCAAGCTGAGGCTGATAAGAAAATTGCTCAGGCTAAGGCTGAAGAGAGACGCGTTATGGCTATTGCCCGTGAACAAGAGATGAAAGCTCAAGTTGAAGAGATGAAGGCTAAAGTTGTTGAGGCAGAAAGTCAGTTGCCGCTTGCTATTGCTGAGGCTTTGAAAAAAGGAAATATTGGAGTATTGGATTATTACAACATGAAAAATGTAATGGCTGATACTGAAATGCGTTACAGTATATCTGGAATGGATACAACAAGCAAAAATTCAAAATAATTGATTTTTTATAAAATAAGCGTGCTATTAATTTTTAGCTCGCTTTTTTATTTATTAAATTAATAAAAACATTTATGGAAATATTAGATTTAGACAGAGCCGAGTATGAATTAAATAAGGCTTACAAATTAAATCCAACTCCTTGGGCTAATCATTCAAGATATGTAGCAAAGGCTGCTAGGATTATATCAAGTGAGTATAATAAAAAAAGTCCTTCTGATAAAAAACTCAATGAAGATAATGCGTATATATTTGGTTTGCTGCATGATATAGGCAGATATACAGGCATAAGTGCTGAGAGGCATTTAATTGATGGATATAAATATTGCATTAATTATGGCTGGGAGAAGATGGCTCAAATATGTATAAGTCATGCTTTTATGATAAAAGATATTAATAGTGCAATAGGTGCTTTTGATATGAGCGATGAAGACTATAATTTTATTAAAGAGTTTTTAGAAAATGTTCAATATGATGATTATGATTTGCTTATTCAATTATGCGATAGTCTTGCTTTACCTGATGGTTTTTGTTTATTAGAAAAAAGATTTGTTGATGCGGCTTTGAGATATGGCACATTTCCGCAAAGTGCATTAAGATGGAAAAAAGTATTTGAAATAAAAAAATATTTTGAAGATACTATTTCTACTTCAATATATAATCTACTTCCAAATATTAATATTTATTAAACTAATTTGTTTTTATATTTCTTTTAATATATAATAATTATCATGAAAAAAGAAAGAAAAGAAATTTATTTAGATAAAAATGAAAACCCATATAAACCTTCAAAAAATATTATAAAAGAGCTTGAAAGTTTTGATATAGAATCTTTTAGGCTTTTTCCAGATTATAGTGCCAAAGAATTGGATTTAGCTATGGCCAATAATCTTAATATTGATAAGGATAATATTATATCTGTTAATGGTATGTATGAGGCTTTTTACTGTATATTAAATTCATTTGAAAATAAAAAAATATTATTACAAGAGCCTTATAGGGATTTGTATAAAAAGATTTTAGAATATTCAAAAATTAGTTATGATACTATTAAAATAAAAGAAGATTATAATATAGATTTAGAGAGTTTTAATAATATAGATAAAAGCATTATAATAACAAGCAACCCAAATGCAGAAACAGGTCTTTTTATAGAAAATATAGAAAAATATATAAATAATAATAATATATATATAATAGATGAGTCCTATATAAGTTTTGCTTGGAATAGTGCTTTAAGATTAATAGATAAATACGACAATTTAGTAATAATATCATCAATAGCTCACTCTCATTCACTTTCAGCACTTAATATAAACTTTTTAATATCAAATAAAACTAATATAGAAAAGTTTTCTCATATAAGACAAAAATACGGCATAAATAAATTATCAGAAAAAATAGCAATATCTTCAATTAATGATAAAGAGACTTCTATAAAAAATATAAGCTCTATAATATTAGAAAGAGATAAAATGGAGAGTTTATTAAGCAAGGAGGGTTTTTTAGTACTTCCTTCTAAAGCAAATTTTCTTCTTATAAAGCACCCAAATAAAAGCTCTAAGTATATATATGATGAACTTAAAAAGAATCATATATTTGTAAAAAGCTATGAAGATAGTAATGTCTTAAAAGATTTCTTAAGAGTTACAATATCAGACAGCAAAACAAACAGTATATTTCTAAAAACTTTATGCGATATAATTAATTAATAGCCTCAGAACCGCCTATAATATCAAGAAGTTCATTAGTAATATGTTCTTGTCTAGCTCTGTTAGCTTTATTTTTCAAGTCTTCTATTAGTCTTTCTGCATTATCAGTAGCATTTCTCATAGCAATAGCTCTCTCAGCATTTTCTGATAAAAAAGAACTAGTAATCATAAAGTAAAAGTAAGTTTTTATAGCTAATGGAACAACTTCTTTTAATACATCATCAATATTAGGCTCTATCAAATAATCAATCTGTTTTTTTACTTTTCTTCCTTCAATATCTTCTTCATCTGGAATCATAGGAATTAAACTTTTAATTTTAGGTATATGTACCACTCTTGTATAATATCTTGTATATATAACTTCCACCCTCGAAGCATTGTCCACAACATAATCATGCATGAAACGCTGTACAACAGTAGCACAATCATCAAAAGTAGATTCTTCATCTATACGCGGATATTTACGGGATATTGGTATGTTTTGTTTTTCAAAGTATACTTCGCCTTTTTTACCCAACACATGAAGCTCAACAGTTCTTCCATGTCTATAATGGTGTCTAATTCTCTCCATTGCTTCATCTAATATTTTAGTATTATAAGAACCGCATAATCCTCTGCTCGATGTTATTACAAATAATATAATGTTTTTTATTGTCTTTTTAGGAGAGAGTAGAGGATGCAAATGGTCCATATCAGAATGTGAAAGTTCTTCTACTATTCTGTTTAACTTTTGTGTATAAGGTCTCATTCCTTGTTCTACTGTAAGTATTTTAGCAGTTTTTGAACGAGCTATCATATCCATAGTTTTAGTAATTTTATGTGTGCTTGTTACAGCTTTAATTCTTGCTTTTAATACATTAAGTTTCTCTGCCATAATTAAAACTCCAAATTAATTAGAATTTTCTAAATCTTTATATAATTTATCTATTATATCATTATCAATATTCTCATCAAATTTACGTGAGAATATATTGTTGTTAATATTGTTTTTTATATCATCATAATCTTTAATTGTAAAATTTATAGGTGTTCCAACGCCCCATATAAGATACCTTAAACAATCATTTATACAATTATCTTTAAACTCGCTATTAAGAAGTATAGACTGAAAATAAAACTCATCACTTCCCCAAGTATAATTAAATCTCTTAAGAAAATTAGGATTTTGTTTTGTATAATCTAATATATATTTAATAGCATTATTAGTTAAGTTCCACCACTGAGAGCCATAATAAATATTTTTTGGAGTAGTGCGTTTTATAAGAGGAAAATTAGATAATAATTCTCTTATATTTCTATGGAAAATTAGTCTATATAGTTTTCCAAAATTATAGGAATTTAATCTAAAAGACATTTCTTTATACATAGCTTCACTATTATTAATGCTTTCGTATGATATATATTCTTTATTTTTGTTTGTATCAAAGAAGTTAATAATCTCTTTATTTGTTTTTAGAGGCACATCTTGACCGCTAATAAATATATATCTATCATAGTTGTTTTTATAAGCTTCTTCTATTAAAAATAGGGTAGCTATAACTAAACTTACACCGCCATGATAAGTTTTAAATTTTTTATAAACATTTACATTATCAAAGCTTTTTATGTTTAATTTATTTCTTTTATCTATATGCACATACAAATCAAAATCAGTTTTAAGATGATTAATTAATCTCATTATCTGATTATGATTCTTATGTGCTAAGATTAAAATACAATTTTTATTCATTATTAGAATTTAGCCTTAAACTCTTCTATTACGCTGCTAAGTTCATCAATATTTTCAATATCTTTTTTCTCTTTTATATTATCCAATATATACTGTTTATCAGCCTTCATATATTGAAGCAGTCTCCATTCAAATTCAGGCACTCTTTCTAATTCAATATTATCCAAAAATCCCTTTGTAGCAGCAAATAATATAACAACTTGCTCTTCCATAGGTATTGGGCTATATTGTTTTTGTTTAAGAAGCTCAACCATTTTAGCACCTCTGTCTAATTGAGCCAAAGTAGCCTTATCAAGACCTATACCAAGCTGAGAGAAAGCCTCAAGAGACCTATATGATGCCAAATCAAGCCTCAAAGTACCGGCAACTTTTTTCATAGCCTTAGTTTGAGCATTACCTCCAACACGAGAAACCGATATACCAACATCAATAGCAGGACGAACACCGCTCATAAACAAACTAGGAAGCAAATATATCTGTCCGTCTGTAATTGATATTACGTTTGTAGGAATATATGCAGATACTTCATTGTCTTGAGTTTCAATGATAGGCAAAGCAGTTAGAGAGCCTCCGCCTAATTCATCGCTAAGTTTTGAAGCTCTTTCCAATAATCTTGAATGCAAATAAAATACATCACCAGGAAAAGCTTCCCTTCCAGGAGGTCTTCTAAGAAGAAGTGATATTTGTCTGTATGCATTAGCCTGCTTAGATAAGTCATCATATATTATGAGAGTGTCTTTTTTCTCTTCATACATAAAATATTCTGCCATCGCACAACCAGCATAAGGAGCAATATATAATAGCGGAGCAGAATCTGAAGCAGTAGCAGCTACTACTATAGTATAATCTAAAGCACCATGCTGTCTCAAAGTTTCAACAACACCCGCAACAGTAGAAGCCTTTTGACCTATAGCTACATATACACATATAACACCAGTATCTTTTTGATTGATAATTGTATCAAGAGCAATTGAAGTTTTACCAGTGCTTCTGTCTCCAATAATAAGCTGTCTTTGTCCTCTTCCTATAGGAGTCATAGAGTCTATTGCCTTTATACCAGTTTGAAGCGGTTGTTTTACAGCCTGCCTATCTGCAATTCCAGGAGCAGGGTATTCAATCACTCTTCTTTTACTTGTATTAATATCGCCTTTTCCATCTAAAGGCACTCCCAAAGGATTAACAACTCTTCCTAAAAGCTCTTCTCCAACAGGAACTTCTAATATTCTCTTTAATCTGCTAACCTTACTTCCCTCTTTTATGCCGACATAGTCACCTAAAACAATAGCACCAATAGTCTCTTCTTCCAAGTTAAAAGCTATTCCTATAGCACCGCATTCAAATTTAATCATCTCATTAGCCATAATATGCGGAAGTCCAACTATTCTTGCTATACCATCACCAACTTCTACTACTACACCAACCTCATTAGGAGCAAAATCTGCTTTGTAATTTTTTATCTCCTCTTTAAGTAAAGCAGCAATTTCATTAGCTTTTATATTCATAAAACGTTTCCTTAAAAATTATTCGCAAAAATTATTCTGCAAGAAGAGAATCTTTTACATTATTTAAAAGTCTCTTCATACTATAATCATATATAATATCTTCTATCTCTACTATAATACCGCCTATAATAGATTCATTAATATCAATATAAAAATGAACATTCTTATTAACCATCTTTATAATATCTCTCTTCAATTCTTCAATGCCTTCCAATTCTTTGGCAATGGTAATTCTTACAGAAAGTATATCATAAAACTCATTACATAAGTTTTCATATTCTACTATTATAGCAGGTAAAATATTAAATAAATCCTTTTCAACTAATATAGATAATAAATTAAGAGCCTCATGAGATATTTTATTCTCATATACCCTCCTAATAACATCAACCCTTACGTTTCCATCTATAAAATTTGAAGTAAAGAAAGAAAAAGTATCCTTATCCTCAAATAAAGATGAATAAATAATGTCAAAATCTTTTTTAATAATATCTATCTTTTTTAATTCATTAGCTGCATCAAACATAGCCTTAGCATAGTTTTTAGCACTTGCCTCGTTTTTTACTATACGCTTAAATCTAGCGGTTTTCTCTTTCTGAACTTCATTGAATATTTCAGTTTTTAAATTTGTAAAAATCTCAGCAGTTATAGGATTCATATTCTCCTCTATAAAACTAATAATTATTAAACAAATCTATTTTTCATCATATTTATCTGATTCTTTATACTATAATCATAAACCGTGTCGCCAATATTAACTATTATACCGCCAATTAAACTATCATCTACCTCTATAGTATATTCTATTTTTTTATCAGAAAATGTTTTTATAGTATCTATTATTTTTTTTATAGTATCTTCATTTATGCTGCAAGAAGCTATAATTTTTACCCTCACAGTATTATTATATTCATCAAGCATTTTACCATAAATATCTGCTATATTTGCTAATTCATCTATAAGCTCATTTTCTATGAGTAAATTGATAAAAGAAAAAATCTCTTTAGAAAATATTGATTTTAATTTTTTTTCTACAAGTTTTGTTTTTTCTCTTTTATCTATTTTTTTATCATCAAAATATTTTTTTATTTCCTCATCTTCAAATAATTTAGAGCATTCTTTAAGTTCTTTATATATTTCATTTATTAAACCAGCCTCTTTAGCTATGTTAAATATAGCACTAGCAGCCGGTGTTAATAATTTCTCTTCATTACTATTCATATTTTAATAAAGCCCTATCTTTATAGAGATACATATTTTTTATTTATTGTTATCTTTTTCAAAATTATTCACAAACTCATTTATCAAAGCCTGATTATCATTTTTATCTATATTTCTTTTTAATATAGTTTCAGCCATAACAACGGCAATATCCACAGCCTGTTTTCTTACATTTCCCATAGCTTCATCTTTAGCTCTATCAATTTCAGAGAGTATTTTATTTCTATGAGATTCAGCCTCTTCACGAGCATTGCCAATAATCTTATCTCTAACCCTATTAGCCTCAATCCTAGCATTTTCTATTATAGAACTAGCCTCTGCCTTAGCATTGTCAATCTGCTCTCTATATGCAGCCAAAGATTTCTTAGCATTTTCCCTAGTTTTTTCTGCCTCTTCCAAGTCCTCTTGTATCTTATCTGCACGTGCATTCAAGCCTTTAAGAATTATCTTCCAAGTAGAAGCTCCAAGCACAGCAAGAACTAGTAAAAATGTTATCCAAGTCCATATAATAATACCCGGATCTATTTTTAAAAGTGCCATAGGTATTTACCCCCATTTATCTTTTATTATAATCAGTATTATTAAATGTTATTTGGTAAATAAAGCTAAAATACATATAACCAAAGCAAATAAACCAACACCTTCTATTAAAGCAGCAGAAATAAGCATAGCTGTTTGTATCTTACCAGAAGCCTCAGGCTGTCTAGCAATACCCTCAACTGCTCTTGAACCTATAAAACCTATACCCAAACCAACTCCAATAGCTGCAAGTCCTGCTCCTATAGTAGCTCCTATTATAGCAAATTCCATTTTTTTACTCCTTTTTATTAAAAAATATAATTTAATTTATAATTAATGCTCATCGCTAATGGCAATCTGTATATAAACCGCCGATAACAATGAGAATATATAAGCTTGTAAAACAGCAACAAACATCTCAAGTACATATATAAAACTTAAGAATAATACTGCAAAAGGCGATACCAATAAACTTCCAGACATGATGATAAGATAAGGTATTACTATCATCATTATGTGTCCGCCTGTGATGTTCGCAAACAAACGAATAGTTAAAGCAAATGCTCTATTAAACAAAGTAATAAACTCTAAAACCCATATTATAGGTATTAAAGGTATTGGAAGCCCTTTTGGTACTAATTTTACCCAGTATTTTATTATTCCTTTTTTCCTTATTCCTGCGAATATATAGACAATAAATACTAATAAAGCAACAGCACCGGTAAAACCAATATTAGCTCCTAAACCGCCTGCCAAATAAGCATAATGTCCATCTTCTGTAGGAAGTTTTATTAGGGCAGGTAAAAGTCCTAGAAGGTTAGAGAATAATACGAATAAAAATACAGTTAAGCAGAAAGGTACATATTTTTTGCCTTCTTCACCCAAAGCTGCCCCTATAACATCTTTATTCATATAGTCTATTATAATTTCTAATAGGTTTTGTAAATATGTTGGCTTGTTAAATGGTCTTTTTAATTTATGAGCCAAATATTTCATGCTAAGTATTGATAAAATACCTGCTATTGTAACTAAAATAATATGTTTTGTTATTTTAAAGTCGAAATCTATATAATGTCCTAATTTTATAGGTATAGAGAAGAAAGGGTGTTCTGTATTATCTCCAATCTCTTCCATAATATAGTCATTAATACTTTCGGCAGCAAACACTTTAGTATTTGAAAAAACACTGAAGCAAATTAAAAACATTATAAAAACATTTCTAATAAAAATTAATCTATTCATAAGTTCTTTTCTTTAATATAATTTGATATTAATTGTATAACTATTAAATAAAAAATCAAGAATTATTTTACAACTTTTCTATAGCATCAGATACAGTCATAAAAATAGGAAAGAAGCTTATTATTTTAGTTAATTCAAAAACCTTTCTTACATTTTCTGTGATTTTTACTATACCTATTTTACCATTTACCCTTTTAAAAGAGCCTATTGCAAATACAAAAACTCCTATTCCGCTGCTGTCTATATAATATACATCTTCCATATCTATAATTATTCTTTTTGCTCCGAAGTCTATTTGAGAGTTTATAGCATCTTTTAAATCTGAAGAAGTATAAACATCAATATCTCCCACTAATTTTATTACAGAAGTATTATTTTCTAATTCTTCGACACTTATCTCCATTTTTTTTACTCCAATAAAATTATATAAAATTATATATATAAAAATTAACATATATGCTAATTTTTTACAACAATATTTTAAAAAGCACCATATAAAAAATAAAGAGCCTGCTTATCAGAAAAACAGACTCTCTTAAAAAAATTAAATACTAAATTATTTTATTCAAATATTACTCTAGGATTATTATCTATATAGCTTTCTGGTATATTATTAAGCTCTTTAATTTTTGCTATCATAGCATCACGCATATCATTGCCAGTCATAACTATATTTTTACCCTTTTCTCCTATAGCTTTTCCTTCACTGTCTTGATAACCGTCTCCTCCCAAAAATACAAAACTAGATAAAGCAACAGTGTAATCTTTTGTTTCATCAATATTTTCACCATTTAAAGCAGCAGATAATAATTCTCCATTAGCATTATATTTTACTTCCATTCCTCTAGATAACTGTAGAAAAGCACCAGCACCTCTCTTTTGTCCAGATATTTTTAGCATTTCAATAACATCTTTTCCTGTTAATGTTACTAATACAACCTCATTATCAAATGGGAAAAACTCATTTTGTATATTACCCAATGTTATATCGCCTTTTTTTAATGGAGTTCTAAGTCCGCCGGAGTTCATCAATACCATATCCAAATTATCATAAGAATCTAATACCAAATCGCAAGCAAAGTTTCCTATAGCCATAGAATTAGACCTTATTCCGTCATGTAGAAGTTCTACAGGCAAAGTTCCTATTCTTACATTAAACTCTTTATCCACAGTGCCTTTCATCTCATCAATAAATGCAAGCATATCAGCATCTTGTTTTATAGTGCTGTCCATAGGTATGAGTTTATAATTAAATTTTTCTATTTTTCCGCTATTTACAGATAAATCTATTTGTCCTAAATATCTTCCATAATATCCAGCCTGTACTATAGGTGTGCCGTTTACAATGTCTGCCTCTTCTAATACAGTGTGGCTATGTCCTCCAACTATTACATCAAAAGTTTTAGGGAAGGCTTCTGCTATTTTTTTATCGCCCTCATAACCTACATGGCTTAAAAGTATTGTAATATCGTTTGTTGTATTAAGAGGTGTAGACTTTAAGAAACTTTTTAATGAATCTATCTCTTTTTCAAATACTAAACCTTCAACATATTTAGGATTATAAACAGAATCTGTTGTTGTTATGCCTATAATTGCAACATTGAGTCCATTTACATTTGTAACTATATATGGTAAAGCATAATAACTATTGTCTTCTTTATTTTTTATATTTATAGATAGAGTAGGGAATTTCCTCTCTTTCATTATTGCTGTAAAATTATCAAGTCCATAATCTACAAAATGGTTTCCAATAGCAGCAGCATCAACTCCTATCATATTCATAATATCAACTTCATCTCTTCCCATAAATACTGTAGAATAAACGCTTCCTGTGATAGTGTCTCCTGCATGAAGAATTAAAACATTATTATTTGTTTTTTCTACATCTTTTATATATGAAGCTCTTCTTGCAGCTCCATACATATAATTAGTTTCTGGTGGGGTTACTTCTTTATTAACTATCATTTCTTCTTCATCTCTTCCATGTGTATCATTCATATGTATAATAGTTAATTCACCGCTGTTTGTAGATTTTTTTGCTGTGTTATTATTGCATGATGATAAAGCAAAAAAAATCATTAGTAAAATAATGCTAATTTTTTTCATATATATAAACTCCAATATTTTATATATAATATAGTATATTTTACTAATGATTATTGTCAATTATTAATATAAATTATTTTTTTTGTTTAGTACCTGTCTTAAACCCTCTTTTGCCTGATAGTCTCCTCCATTATAGCTTAAAGCATTTCTATAGCTTTCTTCTGCATTATCCAATTCATTTAATCTGAAATAACATTTACCCAAAGCCAAGTTTATATCAAACATTTCTTTTTTCTCTTCTGCCATACTTAAAGCCTCACTATAAGCATATATAGCATCATTATATTGAAGTCTTCTATAACAATAATTACCATAAAGCATATAGTTTTCTACTTTAGGAGACATTTCTACAAGCTGTCTATAATATGAGTTTGCTTCATTATATGAACGAATCTCTTCCATCATAGTAGCCAATGTTTTCCAAGCTGTTTCTCTTATAAAAGTATTGTTGTTTTCATCATTAGCCGCTGCCAATAGAGATTCATTTGCTTTTTTATATTCTCTGTTTCTGTAATATAACATTCCAGCCCTATATAAGCTTTCTCTGTCATTAGGGTATTTTGATAATGTGTAATTATAATAATTTAAAGCTTCATTATAATTACCTATACTTTCATAATATATAGCCAAAGTTCTGCTAGGAAAAGCATTTCCTATAGATTCTTTTATTGAGTTTTCGAGTAATTTAATTCCTCTGTCTGAGTTTCCATAATATAATTCTAATTCGCCTAATCTTGGTTTGAATATTGCATTATTTGTTTCTATTGTATATATTTCTTTATAATATTTTAGTGAAGCAGTAAAAGACTTTTGTCTATAAGTGATATCTCCAAGTCTCTCTAAAGCTGTTTTATATAAATCATCTTTTTTATCTAGCATGATTATTTTTTTATAATTATCTTCAGCTTCATCTAATTTGCTTCCTTTATAGTAGGCATTGGCAAGTAAACCTATAGCCTCATAAGCATTTGTATAATTTTTTATTTTTGATAATCTATAATAATACTTTATAGCCTTATCATAATCATTTTCTTCTTCATATAAATTACCCAAAGCTATAATTGTATTAATATCATTAGGATTTTGATATAATATCTGTTCATAAACCTTTTTAATAGAGTCATAGTCTTCAACTTGTTCATATACCTTTACTAATCTCTTTACAGACTCTACTTGTGTTTTTGAATTGGCTAAACTTTTTAAATACATTTCTATGGCACTGTCAGTATCTCCAGCTATAACATATATATCGCCAAGCACATTAGCAGCCATATCAGCATATTCATTATTGCTTTTTCTCACCAATTTACTTAAAGTATCATAAGCTAAACTTTGCATTCCTTCGTTTAGGGCTATTATACCAACATTAAACATAGCCTCATCATTTTCTTCAAGTTTTAATACTCTTTCATAATACCCCTTAGCTAAACGCGGTAAATCTCTATCCATATAAAATTTACCAATAGTAAGCAGAGTAGGAACATAGTTTGAATTAATAGATAATGCCTCTTCAAATGTTACCAAAGCATCATCATACATCTCCATATTTAAATATGTTATTCCTATATTATGCTTCAACTCTTCATCAAAATACAAAGAATTGCTCACAGAACTAAATATTCTTAAAGCTTCCTCATAATTTTCTGTATCATTATATATTTTGCCTAATAAAATATTAGCTTCATATTCTTTTTTTGGGTCTATAGTTGTTGCTATTTCTTTTTTTAATATTGATTTTGCTTTATTATAATCTTTTTTTCTATAGTATTCTTGTGCTAAAGTATATTCATCTACTATTCTTGGGTTTAATCTTATTTTGCCTTGATTAATAGCTACATTTAAAGATATTATAGATATTAAGCCCAATGCTCCTATAGATAATATAAATACAAAGATTCGTATACTTTGAAATTTTTTTTCAATTTTTTTATTGTATATCTTCTTCTTGTATTGCATCTAAAATCCCATTAACAAATTTATAAGAATCTTTATCACCAAATATTTTAGCTATTTCTACAGCCTCATCTATTATTACAGACTTTGGTATATCTTTTAAATATATAAGTGAATATATAGACATTCTTATTATAGATTTATCTACATATTGTATTCTTGAAATGTTCCAGTTTTTAGAATATTTTTCTATAATACTGTCGATTTTTTGTAAATTATTTATAGTGCCTTCAACAAGCTCTTTTGTAAAACTGTTATTAGCAGCTTTTTTATCATCATATTCAAAATTAAATAATTCGTTTATATTTACTTTTTTTTCATTTATCTCATATGAATACAAAGCCATAACAGCATATATTCTAGCCTGTCTTCTTGTTCCATATTTTGATAAATCTAAATCTTTTATTTTCTCTTTAGATTTTACAATTACTTTTTTCTTGATAGCTTTTTTAGGTGCTTCAGTATTTACTTCTTCGTTATTGTTTATTTCTTCAGACATACATATCCCAGCAAAAAATTAATTTTCTGTTATTATTTTCGGCAATGATATGCTTAAAAAATAATAGCAAATAATATTTTATATATATAAATATTAATAAATATTCATAAAATTAGTAGTGCAAATTAATAGTTTTTATTTTTATTAATTTAAAATAAAAAATATTAAGATAAAATAAAAACTTGTAAAAAATTAGCTTCTAATATAAAATTGAATATCTTTGTATATTCAAAAAATATTAAAGAAAATAAAAAAATGGAGCAAAAATAAGATGGATTATAGTTCTACTATCAATTTGCCTAAAACCGCTTTTCCTATGAAAGCTGGTTTAAAGGAAAAAGAGCCCAAAATAATAAAAAAATGGGAAGATGAAAAACTTTATCAACAACTTAGAGAATTAAGAAAAGGTGCTCCTAAATGTATTTTACATGATGGACCGCCTTATGCGAATGGAGACATTCATATTGGAACATCATTAAATAAAATTATTAAAGATATTATTGTAAGATATAAATCTGCTAAGGGGTTTGATTCTCCTTATGTTCCTGGTTGGGATTGTCATGGTATGCCTATAGAATTAAAGGTGCAGGAGAGTTTAGGAGATAAATATAAAGAAACTTCTAAATTTATAATGAGAAAAAAATGCCGTGCTTATGCTCAAAAATATATTGATATTCAAAGAAAAGAGTTTAAAAGACTTGGAGTAATGGGAGATTGGGAAAATCCTTATCTTACAATGTCTCCTGAATATGAATCTGAAATAGTTGAAGTATTTGCACAGTTAGTAGAGAAAGGCTATATATATAAAGGACTTAGAACTATTCACTGGTGTATGGAGTGTGAAACTGCATTGGCTGCTGCTGAGATAGAATATGATGAAAACCATACTTCTACAAGTGTGTATGTAAGATTTCCTGTATTAAATAAAATAAATGATAAATTAAACGGCAATGTTGATGTTATGATATGGACTACTACTCCTTGGACATTGCCTTCAAATATGGCTTGTGCTTTCAATAGAGATTTAGAGTATGTGGCTGTTGAAATAGACGGAAGATATGCAATAATGACAACTTCTTTGGTTGATACAGTTTTATCTAAGAAAGAAATGAAAGCAGAGGGAAGAGACATTATTCCTATATCTATAGAAGAGATTGAAAAACTTGAAATAGCACATCCATTTATAAAAGACAGAAAGTCTGCTGTTGTATTTGCTGATTATGTTGAGGCTACTGCTGGTACAGGTGTTGTTCATACTGCTCCTGGTCATGGTATGGAAGACTATCAGACAGGTATGAATTATGGGCTTGAAATATATTGTCCGGTTGATAAAGCTGGAAGATATACAAGCGAGTTTCCAGAAATGCAGGGCATGAAAGTAAGAGATGCTAACCCTAAAGTGGTAGAAATACTTGAAAATAACGGTTCATTATACCATAAAGAGAAAGTTACTCACAGTTATCCTATTTGTTGGAGATGTAAAAATCCATTAATATTCAGAGCTACTTCTCAGTGGTTTATGAATATGACTCATGATAATATAGATGAAAGAACAGTTAAATCTTTAGATAATATTAAATGGTATCCAGCTTGGGGACATGACAGAATGAAAAAAATGCTTGAAAATCGCCCTGACTGGTGTTTATCAAGACAGCGTTCTTGGGGAGTTCCTATACCTGCATTCTATTGTAAAAACTGCGGAAAAACTTTACTTACTGCTGAATCTACAAGACATTTTGCTGAAATAGTAAAAACTAAAGGAATGGACGTTTGGTTTGAATTAGAGGCTAAAGACTTACTTCCTGAAGGTACTAAATGTGAATGCGGAAGCTGTGATTTTGATAAAGAGCAAGATATTTTGGACGTTTGGTTTGATTCTGGTGTATCATCTTTTGCAGCACAGAAAACTAATAAAGATTTGGACGGAGTTTTCCCTGTTGATATATATTTAGAGGGAGGCGACCAATACAGAGGTTGGTTCCAAGCTGCAATTTGGCCTTCTATGGCTATAAGAGGAATACCTCCATACAAAGAGCTTGTAACTCATGGTTGGACTTTAGACGAACAAGGCAGAGCTATGCATAAAAGTGCAGGTAATGTTGTTTCACCTTTAGAAGTTATTGACAAATATGGTGCTGATATATTAAGACTTTGGTGTATAAGCGAAGACTTCACTCACAATGCACGTGTTGGTGATAACATGATGAAGGCTATTGCTGACAACTACAGAAAAATAAGAAACACTTTCAGATATTTGTTAGGCAACATTTCTGATTTTGATTACAGCAAAGAAAAGGTTGAAGTTAAAGATTTACTTCCTGTAGACAGATATGCTTTATCAAGACTTCATAGTTTTATAAAAGTTTCTGATAAGTCTTGCGATGGTTATGAGTTCCATTTATTCTATCAAAGACTTATAAATTACTGTGTTGTTGAGCTTTCTGCTACTTACTTTGACATTATAAAAGATAGATTATACTGTGATAGAAAAGATTCTCTCTCAAGAAGAAGTGCTCAGACTGTACTTGTTGAGATATTAGATGTATTAGTAAAATTAATAGCTCCTGTACTTCCTTTCACAACTGATGAGGTTTGGGGATACTACAAAGGAGAAAATGCTTCTTCTGTACATTTAGAATTATATCCTAAAGCTGATGAGAGTTTAATTGATTTAGAGTTAGAAAGCGAGTGGACTTCAATTCTTAAAGTACGCGATGATGTGTTATTATCACTTGAAAGAGCTAGAGATAACAGCACAATCGGAAAATCTTTAGAAGCTTATATTACAATATGCACTAAAGAATCATCAACTAAAGACTTGCTTGCTAAATACGAAAAATATTTAAACGAAATATTCATCGTAAGTAAAGTAACACTTTCAGACAGCAAAGACGATACATTTATAGAGGGCGGAGTTTCTTTTGTTAAGACAGAGAAAGCTAGTCATGAAAAATGCGTACGCTGTTGGGGACATTATGACAGTGTAGGAAGTGAGCATAAAGAGTTATGTACTAGATGTGCTGAGGCAGTAAAATAAAAAATAATTAATATTTATATATTATAAAAGGGTAGCTGGTATTTGCTGGCTATCCTTTTATAAAAATTGTAAGCAACACATATTATAATTAATATATTTTATATAATGAATAATTTTTTATTATATTCTATCCATTAATTCCTTTATGTAATTAATATTTTCTATATTACTAGAATAGTCATTTTCATTTAATAATAAATTATCTTTTAGTTCTATTAAATTATCATTTTCATTTGGAGTATAAATTGTTTTGGCATCCACAGTGGATATTATTATTTGTGGAATAAACTCTATTTTATCTGTTATTAATTTTAATATGTTAAAACTATTATTTTTACTAGCTTCCATTGATCTTGGTGAATCAATTAGTAATGGGAATATGATACAATTGTTATTTGATTCTTTCATTGTTAAAATAAAAGATATATGCATTATTATAGAATAAGCCTCCCCAGCAAATCCAGATAAATCTGATTTTTTTCTTAGTAATGATATATCATTAAATTCTATAAGTGGTCTTATATTAGATTCATTTGATAATTTTTTAAAATAATTTTTAAAAAGATTGTCTACATTTTTTTTGTTATTATCAATTTCTTTTAATTTTTTCTTTATATTTTTACTTTCTTTTATATTGTTTTCTAATGTGATATTTAATTTGTTAATATTGTCATTAATATTGTTTTTTATTTTTTCAGTACCTTTTATTTTTGTGTAAATTTCAAAATTATTATTATTATTTGATATTGTATTTTCTAAAGATTTTAATTTATTATTTATTTCTAAATAATTATTTTCTTCTTTATTTAATTGCAATTTAGTGTTAACTATAAATATTTTTATTTGTTTTTTTATAATATTTTTGTTTGCCAATATGTATTCTTTTTTTAATATCGATTCTATATTGCTTATATGTCCACAATTTGAACATACTATAATATCTTCACATACATCTCTATATATTTTACTATTTTCTTCTAAGTATAGAAGTTTATTATTGTATTTTATAATCATAGATTGTAATTTTTGAATTTTATTTCTTGATTCAGATAACAAATTAATAACATTCTCTAATTCTTTTTTATCATATAATAAATTATTTTCTATATCTGTAATATTATTTATATCATAAATAATATTATTAGATTCTTCATCCAATATATTTTTAGTATATGTCAATTTTTCTAATTCATTATTATTCTTTGAAATATCTTTATCTATTTTATTTTTATTTTCTTCTAAAGATATAGATGTTTTATCATAAATTCCTAAATGATAGAATAGAGCTTTATCTCTTTCATTTTTATCAAATTGTGTTAATTGTTCAAAAGGTTCGAATACTGTATCTCTTTTATCTTGATCTATATAGAATGGTAGTAATGTAAAAGCTGGTGGTGCTATAATATAATTGTAGTTTCCATTTTTATCTTTTTTTGATTTTAAATATATAGAAAAATTAAAAATATTTTCAAAACTATTAGAAAGTATTGATGTATTTTTAGTAGATTCTATCAAATCATTATTTTTAAATATTAGATATTTATGATAGTATCTACATATTTTGTATTTATCATTATTAAATTGGAAATTAATAATAATCAATTTATTTTTTTCATTCCATTTAGAATCATAACTAGTATTGGCACCAAAACAATAATATATAGATTTTATGAGACATGATTTACCGCATGAATTATCAATACTTGTAATAATGTTTATACCATCTATGAATTTTTGAAATTTTGCTTTTTTTTCATCTGTATCAACTATTAGTATATTATTTAATATAACAGTTTTCATTGAAGTTCCTTTGTATATTTATTACATAATAATATTATACATAACATTTCTATATATTTTGTATTATCATAACTTTTTAAAATTAAATTATCATTATTATTTAATATACACTCTTTACACTGTTTTGAATATTTTATTATATCATCTAAATCATTTAACTCATTTCCTTGTATATAATTTTCTACTAATTGTAATGAAAAATTATATATATCTTTTTTCAAAGATATACCAGATTGAATATCTATATATGATAATTTATAGTCATCTATTTCCTTTTCTTCAAATTTAGCATATTCTTCTATCTTATGAAATTCAGGTATACTAATTTTAATGGCATTTTTTATAATATCATTAAAATCATCTTTTGAAAAACCTTTCTTTTTTTTTACATCTTCAAATTTAGAATCATTAGTTAATGATTCATCACTCTGCATTTTTGTAAATAAAGTTTCTAATCTTAATACAACGGAATTTAATGCATCATATCCAGCATTTTGGTATTTATGAGATACAAATTCTCTTATTCTAGCTTTTCTTAATTCTATGTGATTTTGTAAAGATATATCACTTATTATTAAATTCATAGTTTTTTCTAAAAAATCAATATTATCATTATCTTTATAATGATCTTTTATTTTAGATAAAATATTATTTGTAGTATCAGGTTTTATTATTGTATCTATTTCATATTTTTTCTTATCTATTATTATTCTACAATTTATTATTAAAGATATTTCTTTTACATCATTTATATTGTTATCATTCAGATGACCAATTAAATTATCAAGAAATCCTTCTTTTAATATCTTTTCAAATTTAGTATATTGTACATTTTTTGTTTTTACTTGATAATGGTGTATATCTTTAATATTATTATTATTTTCAAATAATGTAATATCATCATAATGCTCTAATATAATTAAATAGTTATATTTATCATATAAACTTATAGCTAAATTTAGTGCTTGAGTAATTTGATATTCAAACCTATTGTATGAAATACTTCCAGATTTCTTATCTATTTTTTTAGGCATGTAGATATTATAATGTTAAATATTAAAAAATCAATTAAATAATTTTGTATTATAAAAAATATTTTTTGTTTGATGTTTTGGTTGTTTTATAGTATGTAATGCTATTTTAGTACTCTTGTAGTTGTGGTTTATATTAAAATATAGATACTTTTTATATAGATGTGCTAAAAAATGATAATGTAATATCAAAATCTAAAAGATATGAGAGGATAGTTAGTATTTGCTGACTGTCCTTTTTATTATTATTGAATATTTAAGTAAAATTTTATATACTATATAAAAAGTATTGTGAAAATGAGGTGTTTATGGCGAATTATAATTCAGCTAAACAGAAAGCTTATGATGTTATTTTGCATTTGGTGGATAATTTTCAAAATGGTATAAAAAGTAAAAATGAAACGGAGACTAGAAGGTATTATATTGATAAGTTTTTTGAGGCTTTGGGGTGGGATGTTGGTAATGAAAAAGGTAAAAGGGAAGTTATACATGAGGATATAGTGAAGGTGAAAGGGAAGACTAAATTTCCTGATTATGGCTTTTATTTTAAGGGGAAGAGAGTATTTTTTGTGGAGGCGAAAGATACTAAAGTTGATATAAAAAATGACAGTAGGCCTGCATTTCAATTGAGGTCTTATGCTTGGAGTGCAAAACTTGGTGTGAGTATTTTGACGGATTTTGAGGAGTTTGCCGTTTATGACTGTACTGTGCGTCCGAAAGAAAATGATAGGACTGAGGCGGCTAGAATAAAGTATTTTACTTATGAAGATTATTTGAAAGAGGGTGTTTTTGATTATATATATGATTTGTTTGAGAGGGAGAATGTTGCTAATGGTTCTTTAGATGCTTATTCTGAGAACTTATGCAATAGAAAGGGGAGCGAGACAGTTGATGTGCATTTTCTTAGCACTTTAGATGAGCTTAGGACGAAATTGGCTGTTGTGATAAGTAAGCTTAATAGGGAGATGAGCGAGAAAGATATAAATTATGCGGTGCAGCAGATTATTGACAGGATTATATTTTTGAGGGTGGCTGAGGATAGGAATGTTGAGAATTATGGGCTTCTTGCTTTGGCTAATCCTAAAAATAAAAATGAAGATGATTTTAAAAATTACGGTTTTAATGGGGAGAATAGTTATTATGAGAATTTGAATTATATTTTTGATAGGGCTAATGAGAAATATAATTCGGGGTTATTTGATGAAGATGCGATAGTAAGAAATTTAAATATAGATGATAAAACAATAAAAGATATTATAGATGAGCTTTATACACCTAAGAATCCTTATCAGTTTTCAGTGATACCAGTTGAGATAATAGGTAATGCTTATGAGCAGTTTTTGGGCAAGACTATTAGTATAGATAAGAATCACAAGGCGGTTATAGAATTAAAGCCTGAGGTACGCAAGGCGGGAGGAGTTTATTATACGCCTGAGTATATAGTAGATTACATAGTAGCGAATACGGTAGGGGAGGCTATAAAGGGTAAGACACCCGATGAGATAGTAAATATAAAGATATTGGACCCAGCTTGCGGCAGCGGAAGTTTTTTACTTGGGGCGTATAAATATTTGCTAAATTATCATAAGGAATATTTTTTGAAGAATAAGACAAAGAAATATATGGGTTCAAGATATGAGATAATAGACGAGAGCGGTAATTTAGCATTATGGGTACGTAAGCAGATACTAATTAATAACATATTTGGTGTAGACATAGACAGCAATGCGGTAGAGGTAGCGAAATTATCTCTTTTATTAAAAAGTTTTGAAGATTCTTTCAATGTTAATGAATACGGGCAAGGTTCTTTACTTAATGAGAAAATCCTTCCAAGTTTGGAGAATAATATTAAAAGTGGAAATTCTCTAATAAATAGTAATTTTAATAGTGAGGGAGAGCGTTTATTTGCATCCGATGAAGATACTCAATATAAAATAAAATGCTTTAGCTGGGAAAAAGAATTTTCAAGTGTAATTAAAAAAGGAGGGTTTGATATAATTATTGGAAATCCACCTTATGTAAAAGAATATACAGACAGAGAAAGTTTTGAGAATGTGAAGAAAGGTAATTTAGCTAAATATTATCAAGGTAAAATGGATTTATGGTATTTCTTTGTTTGTTTCGGTTTAGATATATTAAAAGAAAATGGAAAATTAGGATTTATTGCTCCTAATAATTGGATTACAAATGCAGGAGCGTCCATATTAAGAAATAAAATTTTAACAGATTCAAAAATTTTAAAATATATAGACTTTGGAGATTTTAGAGTTTTTCTTGAAGCTGGTATACAAACAATGGTATTTATATTAAATAAAGAAAAAATTAATGAAGATTATGAAATTGATTATTATAAAATTTTAAATAAAAATATTGATATCTTTGAGATAGAAAATTTTTTATTTGAAAATGAAAAATCAAATGATATAAGTCATATAAAAACTATAATATCAAAAGATAAGATGCTAAATAATTTAATAACATTTATTGATAGCAGCAAAGATACAGTATTATCAAAAATAAAAGAAATGGGAAATTATTTTTTAACATCTGAAAATACAGCTCAAGGTATAGTATATCCGCAAGACTATTTAAATGAAAAAAATAGGTCAATATTAGGTGGAGATTTTAAAGTTGGAGATGGAATTTTTGTTTTAACAGATGAAGAAAAAAAATCATTAAATTTGTCTAAAGAAGAATTAGGATTAATAAAACCTGCATACACTACAGAACAAATAAAAAGGTATTATGCAGACAGTAATAATAAAGAATGGGTAATATATACAGATTCGACTTTTAAAGATGTTAATAAAATAAAAAAATATCCTAATATAAAAAAACATCTTGATAAATTTAAAAGCGTTATTACTTCAGATAATGCACCTTATGGTTTGCATAGAGCCAGAAAAGAGTATTTTTTTATAGGTGAAAAAATAATATCAGTTAGAAAATGCGTTGATAAACCTATTTTTAGTTATGTTGATTTTAATTCTTATGTTTCTGCTACATTTTATGTTATAAAGCCAGATGATATTGACTTAAAATATTTGACAGGTATTTTGAATTCAAAATTAATAGCTTTTTGGCTAAAGAATAAGGGAAAAATGCAGGGTTCTAATTATCAAATTGACAAAGAACCTCTTTTAAATATTCCTATTTGTAATACTGACAATGAACAGTTAAAAAATAAGTTAATTAATTTTGTTAACGAAATGATAGAATGCAATCAAAGGCTTATAAATGAAAAAAATCCTGACAGTATAAATCGCATTAAAAATGATATTGCAGATATTGATTCTTTCATTGATAAAACTGTTTATTCTATTTATAATATATCAGAGGAAGAAAGAAAGATTATAGAAGGGGAATAATATGATTGATATAAAAATACTTGAACAAATTATTGATGTTGAATTGTTTGAAAAAATTAAAGATTATTATGTATCAGGTGACTATAGGATGTTAATAACTAAATCCGTTGACTATTTTAGAGATTTATTGAGAGAAAAATCAGAAGAATATAATCTTGATGGAGATAAGTTAATAGCAGCGTGTTTTAATAAAAAACAAAATCCTAAATTAATAATAGGAGATCTTAATACGGAAACTGGTATTAGCAAACAAAGTGGAATAGAAAATTTAGCTTATGGTATACATAGATATATAAGAAATCCTCAATTTCATGGTCATTATTTAAAAGTCGAAGAAATATTAGAGGCATTAATAATAATATCTTTTGTAATAAAAAAAATTAAATCTTCAGAAACCAAATATAGTAAAATAAAATTTTTGAATGAATTAAAAGATCCTCATTTTGATTTGAGTGAAAAATATGTTAATCTAATATTATCAGAAGTACCTCAGGATATATTATTAGATTGTTTAATATTTACTATAGATTACGTTCAAAATAATGAGATTTATTATAGAGTGTATGAATTAGTTTTTGCTTGGTATGTAAAAAATAATATAGATTTAAATATATTTTATAGTAATATTTCATTAATTTTGGAAACTAATAAAAATGAAGAAATAATATTGAAATGGTTATATATATTAAAAGATAAGATTATTCATTTGACAGGAAAGGCTAAATTAAGAAGTGAAAGTGTATTTATAAAGAAATTATATTATATTACCACAGAATATTCCAATTCAAAATCTAGTAATAATGATATACATGGTTTAGTTATATATATTTTAAATAATATGTTTTATAGTTTAGACGAAAATAATTATTTAAAAATAAAAAGACTAGCGTTTAAATTTATGGCTAACAATTATATACCAACTTATTTTTATAATACAATATCAAAATTAATATTGTTTAGTATTATTAAACTTGATAAATATCCAGATGATATTGAATCATTTTTTGATTTTAATATCTTTTATGATGAAGATAATATATTATTTTATATTAATGATTTGATATTTAAAAATATTAATTATGCTTTTAAAGATAATTTAATTTCTTGTATGAAATATGCATTAAATAATTTGGATGCTATTATATGTTATGGTATAAGATTATGTAAAGATGCAAATAATGTAAATGAAACTGATTTAAAATTATGTTTTAAATCAATTATAGAATATTATATTAATAATTTAAACACGGAAAATCAAGATGATATTGTTCCTTTCTGATTTTTCTATAAAAAATGGAAAAATTAATCCAAAAGATTATAAATATAATAGTTGATTCTTTTTTGTCTAATATGCGATAATGAACCGCACACTATTAAATGTTCTGCAGTTCAAAGCTGTGTCGTGCGGAGTGCCCCTACGGCGAGTAGTGAACCGCACACTATTAAATGTTCTGCAGTTCAAAGCTATGTTGTGCGGAGTGGTGCTACAGCTAGTAGGCGGTAACAGCTTGATAGGTAATGATTTTTACGAGAGCCATTTAGATTTGGACGATGCTACTTTATATAAAATAAACTGCTTTGATTGGAATTCAAAGTTTAGGGATATAATGAAAACAGGCGGCTTTGATGTAGTTATTGGCAATCCGCCGTATGTTCAAATTCAAGGTATGGAAAAAGAACTTAAAGAAGGCTACAAAGAAGCTAATTATAAAAATTATATTTCTACAGGCGACATTTATCAGCTATTTTTTGAGAAAGGTTTAGATGTTTTAAAAATTGGCGGAATTGTGGGAATGATAACTTCTAATAAGTGGATGCGTGCAGGATATGGTGCAATTACAAGAGATTATTTTTATAGGAATGCAAATGTTAATGGTGTTATAGATTTAGGGGGCGGAAGATTTCAAGGTGCTACAGTTGATACGAGTATAATATTATATTCAAAAAAAGATGATGAAATAAAAATTAATGAACCTAGAGAATTTAAAGCGATTAAATTTTATGATGATTTATCAGAGCTTAATAATATACAATTTAAAAATGATATTATTGTAGCAGATAAAGATAAAGAATGGCTTATAATGAATAATCTTGAAAATAGTATTTTTGAAAAAATAAATAAGCATAAACCTTTGAAAGATTGGGATATTAATATTTATAGAGGAGTTTTAACAGGATTTAATGAAGCATTTATTATTGATGAAGAAACAAAAAATAATATATGATATAATTTATATATGAATTGCCACCAGCAATAAAATTGTTCTTTGAAAAAATCAAAACAATTTAATTGTTTGTTTATTGTATTCATTGCCTATTTACTTAAATGTATTATTGATAATGATTTTTCATTTATTTATTTATATTTGACTTATTCATTAAAAAAAAAAATATACTTTTGGGTGGCGATGATTTACTGCTCGTAATTTGCAATTACATATTGCATCAACTAATAATTTACTCGCAAAGCGAGTACATATTAGAACATGCAATAACCTATTGCTCGTTTACGAGCTAATGGTCTTAAACAGGGATATAATTTTTTCACTCCTTTATGGGTGGCATAGTGCTTCTTACATTTGTAAGAAATCCAAAGCACTATATAAAGGAGATATTATGATAAATTTTATCAAAAATAAAATTATATCACTATTCCTAAATATGATATTTTACTATGTAAAATATCATAGGTTGATAAACCTTATTATTAAGGTTATATCTACCATTATGGATTACCTGTTTAGGTAACCAGCTTATGTTTTGATGATAAAATATAATTTAGATATAAAAAAATTTACTTCTATAAAAAAAACTTGCAAATTTCTTTGTATTAATAAAGTATTGAAATATAAAATTATAAATAATAATATAAAAGAATGTTATATAACAGAAATTAATGATAATGCTAGAGAAATACATAAACCTATCTATCATCTTAAAAAATCTCAAAAAATTTTACTAAAATATTTATTGCCTAAAGTATTGCCAAAATATTTATTTGCCCCAAGTATAAAAAATACTAATAAAAATAATATTGAAAATGCTCGATATCATTTAGGAAAAAAATATTTTTTAACTATGGATATATCAAGTTTTTATAATAGTATTAAAGGAGATATAATATACGATTTCTTTTTTAATAAATTAAAATTAAGTAGTGATGTAGCATTATTTATTACTAAGTTAACAGTGTATGATAATGGACTAGAAACTTTTTTATCTACAGGAAGTCCTTCAAGTCAAATATTAGCTTATCTATTATATAGAGATGTTTTCGATAATATTTATAATATGTGTTTAAAAAAAGGAATAAGATTTTCTTTGTATGTAGACGATATGACTTTTTCATCAGATATAAAGTTTACAACTGAATTACAAGATAAAATAACACATATTTTCAAAGAAAATAATTTAAAAATAAAGCCTGAAAAAACTAAAAGATATAATAAAAGCTATGCTAAAATAACAGGAGTAATATTAAAAAACAATAAACTTCGTATAAAAAATTCCAAAAGAAAAGCTATTATTGAAAAATTGAAATTGTTAAATAAATCTAATGATATAATTATAAAAGAGATAAAGAATAATAATGTTAAAGTTATTAAAGCAATATTAAAATTAAACGGATTGTTCAATTATACTAAACAAATAGAAGAAAATCATTTTCTAGCTAATAGAAATAGAATAAAAAAATTATATAAATTAATACCCAAATAACATAATTTTTGCCTAATATGCGATAATGAACCGCACACTAGTAAATATTATACGCTATAAAACTATGCCGTGCGGAAAGCCCGTATGGCGAATACTGCGGAGTGGTGCTACAGCTAGTAGTGGCGAATACCTACGATTGTACATAAGCAAAAAGCCTCCTTTTTTCTTTAATAATAATAATTATTAGTTGTATTTTTGTATTAATTTTATATAATATATACATGAATACTTCTATTTACAATCTATTTCCTCCTCTTTTGGGGCACATCTCCAACTGGTATAAGCATATTGATAGAATTAAATACATGGGCTTTGAATGGATTTATATAAACCCTATTACATATCCTGGCTTTAGCGGTAGTTTGTACGCTGCGAAAGATTATTACAAATATAATGAAAACTTCTTTTCAAGTGCTGAGGCTAATATTGCTGAAAAAGAATTAAAAGATTTTTTGAAATATTGTAAAAAAAATAATATTAAGGTGATGATAGATTTAGTTATCAATCATTCTTCGAAAGATAGTGTATTAGTTGATGAGCATTTTGAATGGTATTTGTTAGATGATGAAGGTAAATTAAAATCCCCTGGTGCTTGGGATAATGGTGTGTGGATTGAATGGGGCGATTTGGCTAGCTTCAACAATGAAAAGCCTGAAGATGGTGATAATCCTATTTGGAGCTATTGGAAAGAGTTAATACTTCATAATTTGAGTTTAGGTTTTGACGGGTTTAGATGTGATGCCGCTTACAAGGTTAATAAAGATTTGTGGATATATCTTATTGACATTGCTAAAACTAAGAAAAAAGATACTGTGTTTTTTGCTGAGAGTTTAGGTTGTTCTATGGAAGATACATTGTCTTTGATTGAGGCTGGATTTGATTATGTGGCAAGCAGTGCAAAGTGGTGGGATTATGAGTCTGAATGGTTTATAGAGCAGTATGATTTGGCTAGAGAAAAGTCTAAACAGATAGCTTTCCCTAGTAATCATGATACTTTGAGGCTTATTAATGAATATAACGGTAATATATGGCAAGTTATGCAGAGATTTTTGTTTACTGCTATAGTTTGCGATATGTGGATGATAACTTTGGGCGATGAATACGGCTTTTATAATAGATGCGATGTTGTAAAAGGTAATGAGTTTGAGAATATTAGCTATGATTTAAGCGAGTTTATAAAAGATATTGGTAATTACATAAAAAATAATGATATACTTGCTAATTGCGGTAAAATAGTGTCTATTGATTTGCAGGAGAAGAAGCTAATAGAGGAGCTTAAAAAGAAACTAGAAAACTCACAAGAAGAAAATAATATAAATAATGATAATGAAGAAGAAGAGAAAAAAAATCCTCTAAAGCGTTTTTATAAATATAGCCTAGATGAAAAAGATGTTGTTTTAATAGTAATTAACACAAGTGAAGATAAAGAAACTTTAGAAATAGATAAATACAATATAATAGAAGATATATCATTTAATAATAGAGTAAATAATTTTGAAAGCGGCGTAGTGGAGTTTTTGCCTTATCAATTAAAGATATTTAAAGTGGTAAAAACTATTAGTTATAATTTAGAAGGTTAATTTGTTATGTCAGAACATAAATCTATAGAAACTTTTTTTAGAGACTTATCTATGGGGCTTCTTTATATGGAAAACACCTATGAGATAGATAGGGTTGTAGATTTTTTTTTGGAACAGGTTTGTACTTTTTATGGATTTGATTGCGGAGAGGTTTATTTTTCTAAAGGGGATTATGTAATACTTAGGGGAGTATACGGCATTGACAGGTATTATGTTTGTAAAGTTGATTTCCCTATAGCAAAAAACAGAATAGAAGAGGTTTTATATAAGCAAAAGAGATATGTCGGCAATAATATGAATATTAGTGAGTTTGAAGTTTTTAATGATTATTCTTCACTAATGGTTTTGCCTATTTATTTGCATAATAATCCTTTAGGTTTAATTGCTTTTAGAAATAAAGAGGATAAAAGAGAGTATTATAAAACTATATTAGAAGATTTACTTAATATAATAGGTCATTTTGCAGTATATGCCAATAATGTTTTACAGAATGTTACATATAAAGAGAAAGATAAACAATTAAAATTACTTAGAGAGCTTTATATAAAATTAAGCGATATAGACAAATTTGATTCTAATCTAAAAGGCATTTCAGAAGATATAGCAAATATATTCAGTTCACGCAAAGCATTTATGATGTTTAGCTATGATAATAATACTAGATTTGAAACTATATCTAAATATGGTTTTGATGATAATTTTGATTGTACTATTTTTGAGAAAGAAAATCATATATCTAATTGTATAAAAGACGGTAAATGTTTTATTAATAATATAGCAAAGACAGAATGTGCAGAAAGGTTTGTAGGTATTATTAATAGGTCTGTGTTGTTTAATAGGGTTATGATTAGAGAGGGTTTTGATGTTTATATTGTAGTAATAGATAGAATTCCAGATGCTGTTAATCCATTAGGTGATTTTGACAATGAAGATGCCGGATTATTAAAGCCTCTTTTATTAAACATTTCAAGTAGGGTATCAGAATATTTTAACATAGTAGAATTGAGCAAAGCTAATGAAAAAAATATGCGTCATATGGCACGTTTAAATACGTTATATGATATGAGTAATATTTTAGTAGAGCGTTCAAAGACAGAGGATATATTATTTTTATTATTAACTATTACAACAATAGGAGATGTTTTTGCTTTTAATAGGGCTTTTGCTTTTCTTTATGATGAGGGCTTTAATGTATTTAGGGGTCGTATGTGTATAGCTCCTAAAGACGGAGAAGAGGCTGCTTATATATGGAATGATATGAAAAATATTGATAAGTATGCTTTAAGAGAGAAGATAATGCTTTCTTTTAATATGAATAGTATTAAAGCTTCTTGGGATTTGAATCAGCAATTTATTAATACAGTTATACCTAATAATGAAAATTGCGAATTGTTTTTTGAGGTTTTTAATACTCATGATACTATTAATATTACTAATATAAATGAAGATAATAGAGTTGAACAGTTAAGGCAGTATACAGATTTATTTGGTAATTATCCTTTTGCTATTATACCAATAATGAACGCTACTAAATGTATAGGTATGATATTAGTTGATAATCCTTTTAATAATAAGCCTATACCTAATGATGACTTAGATTATTTAAAAATGTTTGGAAGGCAGGCTGCTGTTGCTTTAGGGTATTCATATCTTTATAATGAACTTGAAAAGAATAATAGTGCTTTAAAGACTGCACAAAAGACTTTATTTGACATGAAGAGTTTAGCTATTATAGGAGAGATGAGCTCTTCTATGGCACATAATTTGAGGAACTTCATTGTACCTATTGCGGGATTTGCTAATAGGCTTGTAAGAGTAAGTACTGATGAAAATATCAAGAAGTATGCTCAGATTATAGCTGATGAGGTTGAGAATTTAGAAAATTATATTAGAAAGAACCTATCATTTGCTAAGAGTATTAATCTAGAAACAGAAAAAATCAAAATAGAAGATATCATTAAATATATTACTATCATATCCAAAGAATATATAAAAAAGAGCAACAAAGATATAAAATTTTATGCTCATAATTTCTGTAAAAAAGATACTGTATACTGGGATTATGATAGAATGAATGAGGTTATATTTAATTTGGTTGTTAATGCAATAGATGCTATATCAAATGAAAAATATGCAATTATAAGCGTATTGTTTAGCAATAATTTATATAATGATTCAATGATAGATATAATAGTAGAAAATACTAATTCTTATATTTCAGATGAAGTAATGGAGAATATTTTTAAGCCGTTTTTTACTACAAAAAGTCATGGTGTTGGTATTGGTTTGGCTATATCCAAAAGAATAGTAGAAGCACATGGCGGAAGCATGAATGTAAAAAGTATTAATAATCCATTTGAAGCTACTAGTTTTACTATTACAGTGCCTGAGGTTTTAAATAATTAATAAATGTATTCCGATAATAGTATTGGAGTAAGTTTATGGCAAAGATAAGTGAAGTAGCTAAGGCTGAATGTATTAGAAGACAAAACAAATATAAAGATTTGCTTTCTGTTGTAGAGTCTAAGTTAAATAAATTAGAAAAAGAAATATCTACTATTGATGATGAACTATTGGCATCATATAAAAAAATAGATTTAGCAGTTTTATATATTAATGCTTCTTCTTTAATAGCAACTTCTTGTTATGTGGCAATAGATTCTATAGATGTAAGGTCAGAAAATCAGCTTAATGATGGAAGAAGATATATTAACAAGGCTATTATTTTGCTTGAAGAGGCTTTAGGAAATCATTCTGATGATTCGCTTTCATTAAATGAAAATATACATGAATACTTAAAAGATAAGCTTAATGATGAATGGAGATATAAGTTTATATGTTCTTTTGGGTATGTTATAGACTTTTTTAAGTACTGTTATGGTGAAAACTCAAAATGGCTTCAAAATTTTTATGAGATAGAATGGCGTTTTGCTTTAATATCAAAAAATATAATAGATTTCAAAAATTATATAAAAGAGTTAAGCCCAGATGTTGAAGGATATATTTACAGGGTGAAACTTATGAGATTATCAAAGTCTTTGTTATCGGCAGCAGCAGAACAGCATAGAACAAAATATGAATTAAAAGAAAGAAGATTAGACGATATGAAAATAGCTCTAAATTTAATGGCTGCTTTAAGAAGAATAAATGTATATCTCAATGAAACAGAAGAGGCAGAATCACAGAAAAAGATTTATGACCTTTGGAAAAAGAAAATGGACGACGACATTAAAAAAATGTCATCTTAAATATTTTTTATATTCTTTTTACTCTGCTATTATAATATCATCTTCATATTTTAAAGATTTTACAGTTATAAGCTCTTTTTTATTTAGAGTTTTATCACTTTTGAACTTTACTTTTAAATATTCGCCGCTTGTGCCTATATAATAATTATTCTCCAAAATCTCTTCAACAATAACATCTAATTTTCTACCTAAAGCATTATTATAATAATTATCTTTCATTTTGTTGTTTAATTCATTTAAAAGTTTTGCTCTTTTTAATTTTCTTCTATATCCTATTTTGTTTTGCATTTTTGATGATGGGGTATTTTCTCTATCTGAATATCTAAACACATGCATTTTTATAAACTTTGATTTTTCGCATAAATTGTATGTATCATTAAAATCATCATTTTCTTCTTCTGGAAAGCCCACCATTACATCTGTGCTTATTGCCATATTGGGATTAACTTTATATAGCTTTTCTATGGAAGTTAAATATTCTTCTCTTGTATATCTTCTGTTCATTAATTTTAATATTTTATTGCTTCCAGATTGTAATGGAATATGAGCATGAGGGCATAATACATCTTTATTTTTAAATAGGTTTATAAGCTCATCGTCAAAATAAATTGGCTCAACAGATGAAAGCCTTATTCTAATGCCGTATTTAGAAGAATGTTCTAATATGTTTTTTAGTATATCAGCAAATTTTATTTCGTTGTTAAAGTTGTAAGAGCCTAAATTAAGACCTGTTAATACTATTTCTTTATAATTGTAATCATTAGCAATTTTTATAGCCTCATATATTTTATTTGGCTCAAGGCTTTTATGTTTGCCGCGTACTCTTGACACTATACAATAACTGCAAAATACTTCGCACCCATCTTGTATTTTTAAATATGCTCTGCTTTGCTCCTGCGGGAAAAATATTGGAGATTTTATTTCTTTGTTTGTATCTTTTTGTATAGTATTAAATATAATTTGTGCTGCTTCTTCTTTATGGTCATTATTAATTGTGATAATATTTTTATTTTCTGTAGTAAAGCCTTTTTTTGAAACATAACAGCCTATTAAAAATATTTTTTTTTGTTCTATATCTTCCAATTTTTCTAAGTAGGACACTAATTTTTTATCGCTGTCATTTGTTACGGTGCATGTATTGATTGCTATAGCATCTGCTTCTTTTAGTGTTGTGATATTTGCTCCCATGTTTTTTAATTCGTAGGCTATCTTTTCGCTTTCGTATTGATTAAGTCTGCATCCGAATGTGTGTATGTGTATATTCATTTATTTCTCTCTTTATTAATAAAAAAACTATATTTATTTTTTGTTTATAAATAATAACAAATTATATAATAACATATTTTTTTATTTTTACTACTTGCAGAAAATTTTAATTATGTTAATATAATTATGTTTAGTAAAATGCCGATAATATCTTTATATTAAATTATATTCAGTGGAGTATATATGGATAGTAAGTATCGTATAGAATTAGATGAAAATTCCAAAGGGAGCATGGCAATGAATTCTTATAATAATCTCTCATCATTAGACACAGTAATCAAAGTTATAGGTGTCGGTAACGGCGGCTGTAATGCTATAAACAGAATGATAGCTGAAGGATTAGAAAATGTAGATTTCATAGCTATGAATACCGATGCACAGGCACTATCTCGTTCTAATGCTCCTACTAGAATAGTTTTAGGCGACAGAGTTACACAAGGTTTAGGTGCAGGTACAGACCCAGAGAAGGGTGCTGAAGCTGCTAGAGAAGATGTTGCTAAAATAGAAGAGATTGTAAGCGGTGCTAATTTGGTATTTATTGCAAGCAGTTTTGGAGGCGGTACTGGTACTGGTGCTAGTCCTGTTGTTGCAGAGGTTGCTAAAAAGGCTGGTGCTTTAACTATTGGTGTTGTAACTAAGCCTTTTGAGTATGAAGGCAGACTAAAAATGGATCGTGCTGAGGCTGGCATAGAAAAAATGCTTACAGTAGTAGACTCTCTTATCATTATACCTAATGAAAACCTTTATGATATGGTTGATATGGATAATTATAAATATGAAGAGGCTTTGGCTGTTGTTGATGATATACTACGTCAGGGTGTTCAGGGTATTTCTGATATAATTACTCAGGTTGGATTTATAAATGTGGACTTTGCCGATGTAAAAACTATGATTTCTCTTTCTAATGGAAGGGCTCATTTGGGTATTGGTGTTGGTAAAGGTGATGACAGACTTCATAAGGCTATTACTAATGCATTTGAAAATCCGCTTTTAGATGTTGCTAGTATTAAAAACGCTAGAGGAATACTTGCTAATATTGTTTGTCCTAAAGATTTTGGTATGAAAGAATATAGAGAGGCAAGCAAGATTATCAATAACTATGCTAATGAAAATGCTAATATAAAAATTGGTGTTTGTACTAAAGAAGATATTAAAGATGAAATTATTGTTACAATAGTTGCTACTGGTTTTGATAATAACTCTAATAATAGTGATGATAAAAAAATAGAAGATAAAGAATCTAATACTATAAAAGATGATAAAGTAAATGATGTTTCTAATGAAGTAAAAAATACTAATATAGAAAATAATTCTAATAATGTTCAAGAAACTCAAAAAAGCGATTTTGTTGCTGATGTTGTTGATATTGAAGAAAAAGCTAATGTTGATATAGAACTAAATAGAGAAAATCTAGACGAGATAAAAAGCAGCAAAATGGACGCTATTATAGGTAATTATATAAAAAACATAAAAAAATCAGACAATAATATAGAAGAAATAGAAAATAATAATGATATTTCAAACAATAAATATGTTATCAACTTTAAAAACAAAATAGAAGAGATGAAAAAACCTGTAATAGTAAAAAGCGGTTTTAGCAGATTAAATCTTGAGAATGAATTAAAATCAAATAATTTAGATATTAATTTATCTAGCGATAACATATTGAGAGATGATGATGTTGCTGAGGAGTATGAAGAAGAGTTAGAGCATAGTAAAATGAGCAGTAAAGAGGAAGCTAAAGATTATAGACCTATGGCAGCAGTAGAGCTTAACAGTGTATTAGAAGATGAAGTTAATACAGAGATAAAAGCTATATCTCCTTTTGAGATTATGCCTGAAGAGGAGATGCAAAAACATAATAATTTGGGAGCTAAATTGCCTTTTGCTGATGAGAGTGTGGATACTGATTATGAAAAACCAGCATTTCTTAGAAGACAATTGCAGGTGAGAAATATTAATAGATAAAAGGGTTGCAGCATTGAATATATATAAAATTTTTTGTTTATTTGTTTTAACAGTATGCAGTGCTTTGGCACAGAGTTATGATGATGCTTTAAATCTCTATAACAATAGAAATTATGAAGCATCTATCTCTGTGCTAAATTCTCTAAATATTAAACCTAGTAATATCAATGAATATCTTTTGCTTATAGATAATTATATAAAACTTCAAAATTATACCATGGCACAAACTCTTATAGATGATGCTTATAGATATCATTCTAAAGATTATAGAGTTTTGGAAAGAAAATTAACTATAGAACTTTTAAATAATAAAAACAATGAAGCAAGAACTACAATTAACCAAATTAAAGCATTAGACAGTAAAAATTATCTTGCTAACTATGCTGAAGGTGTATTAAGCGAGAGAGTAGGCTATTATAAAACTGCTATGAGCTTATATGAAAGGGCTATGATAATAAATAGAACTAGAAGTGAAGCTACTGTAGCACTTGCATATTTAAAGCTTGCTAATGGTGATAGAAATGATGCTTTAGATTTATTTAATCTTAATGTAAAAAACAACCCTAGAATGGCTGAGTCTTATTATAACTTGGCTAATTATTATTATATAACTGGAAATTATAATGCATCTTTAAATGAAATAAAAAATGCTTTGTATTATTATACAAATTATAATGATGCTAAAATATTACAGGCAAATGTTTATATGGCTTTAGACAGATATAATGATGCTATAGCTATATTAGAATATTTACCAGAATCAAGTTTTAGAGATGATACTAAAAATTATTATATAGGCAATGTTTATGAGAAGGCTAATAATTTTCCTAGTGCTAAAAATGCTTATATAAATTATTTAAGAGTAAAACCAGAAGATGAACTTGGCAGATTAGCTTATGAAAGAGTTTTATTTAATACTAATCCTCAAGCTGATTATGAGAGAGACAGAGCTGCTTTATATTATGCTAATAAGGCTTCTTACTATACAAGACTTGCTGATAAAGTTCGCTCTCAAGCATATTTAAAACATATGTTAAAATTAAATCCTGCTAATACTTATGCAAGACTTATGCTTTCTGATGTTTATAAAAGAATGGGTTTAGAAGAGAAGGCTTTAGAAGAATTAGAGATTGCTAAGAATGTTAATCCTACTAATAAATCTATTGTTTATAAATATGATAGTTATAAAAGAAAATTAGATAAAAATATAATATCTAGAACTTGGGGAATATATAATCAGTATAATGTAGAAAGACCGGGTTTTACAGTTGCTATAGCTGATACTATTAATATACAAAAAGACAGCCCAATGTTTTTAAATACTGCATTATATCAAACATTGTCATACGTTCTTCCTCAATACGGCAGATTTAATGTTGTAGATATTTATAATACTTATTATTCTGAGAGAGATTTATATCAAGAATTAAAAAGAAGAAATGCTGATTATTATTTAAGAGGCTCTACATTTAGCGGATATGACAATATTACTTTAATGCTTGACTTAGTAGATGTTAATACAGAGAGAGTTGTTACTAATTTTACTATCACTACTAGAGGCAGAGATAAAATGATGACTGCTGCTGTTATGGCTGGAAATGTTATTAATAATACAGTGCCTTTCTATTCTAAAATAATTAAAATACATAATGACAATATATATATTAATGCCGGCAAACTTCAAGGCTTAAGCAATAATATGAATATGATGATATATAACACAACTAAAGCAGAGTTAAATATGACTAATGCAGAAAGTATTGGTATGGCTAAAGTAATAACAGTTGATGAGAATGTATCTTTAATTAAACTTATAGATAATAGAGCTTTAAGCAAACTTAATATAAATCAAATAACAGTTCCTTATGTTACTAATACAGTAAATACAAATATTGCTGCTGTTAATTAATAATTATTTATATGAGAAACATTATAGGTGTATATGGTCTTATCTGTTCTGGTAAGAGTTCTTTTTCTAAAATGCTTGCAAAAGAGCTTGATGCTTTTTATATAGATGCTGATAAGCTTGGTCATGAGGCTTTAGAAAATAAAAAAGATATTATTGTAAAAGAGTTTTCTGATAGTATATTAGATTCCAATAATAATATAGACAGAAAAAAACTTGGTGGTATTGTATTTTCTAATAAAAACAAGCTTAAAAAACTTCAGGATATTACTTATTCTTATATAGAAAAAAAGACAGAAGATTTGATAAACTCCACTGATAAAGATGTTGTTATAGAAGCTGCTTTAATTATGAGGAGCAATATTTATAAACTTTGTAATAGTTTAGTTTTTGTTAATGCCAAAACTTCTAGTATCTTAAAAAGAATGCAAGAAACTAGAAACATATCAGAGCATCATGCAAGAAAGATATTAAAAATGCAAAGAGATGTAAAAAATAAGAAACTTGATGCCGATATTATTGTTAACAATATGAGAGATTATAATCATTTAGTAATTATATCTCGAAAATTAGGATGGCATTATGGAAATGAATCAAAAAGAAAACATGGAAGAAAGAGATTATTCTACTAATCTCAATAATCATCAAAAAAACAAAAGAACATTATATATAGTTAATTTTACACCTATAAGACTATTGGTATTTTCTGTAAGTACCGCTAGTTTAGTATTATTTATATTTGTTATAGGTTTTCATTTAGGTTCTTCTAAAACTAGCTATGCTTCTAATAATAGTGCAGAAGTTTCAAGCGATATACTTATGAGAGAAAACAGCGGTGATTTAGATACTACTGATACTTTGGCTATGGCTAATGGTTTAAATACTCAAGAAAACACTATGCAAGAATCTAGTATTGTTGATTCAAATATAGATAATATTGAGCCTTTAAATAATAATATTTCAAGCGGAAACAGCAGCAGTATTATTAGAGAGGGTGTATCTTCAGAAGACAGATATAATGAATACACTAAAAATTTAGCTTCAGAACTTGATGCTATTAATGCAAACATTAAAGGCGAACAAGCTCCAAATTCAACATATACACCTCCAGAGCAAATGATAGCTAGTGTAAAACCTATAGAGAAAAAAGAAGTAACTACAACTGTACCATATACTAGAAGCTCTTCTCAAGACTCTATTTATTTTATACAAGTAGCAGTTGGTTTTGATAAAGATAATACATATTCTGTAAGAGATACATTAAAAGCAAAATACCCAAAAACTTTTGTTAAAGAAGAAGTAGGCTCTGACGGAAAAACTATGTATAAAATTAAAATAGGAAGATATGAAACTAGAGAAGATGCTCAGAAGGTTTTAGCTGAAATTAAAAAGAATCCTGTTTATAAAGATAGTTATATTTATTCCGATAAGAAAGTAAGTTAATATTTTAAAGATATCCTAAAAGTTATTGTTAGTCCCCTTTTTAAAGCTATTTGCTTTGAGAGGGGATTAATTTTTTAAAAATTTTTTAAAATAAAAGCATTTCTTCTTGTATATTAATTTTCTCTTTATGAAGTTCTTCTCTTGATTTGTATGATATATTATATTTTTCTTCTAATGCTTTTATTTTTTTGTACATTTTCTCTTTATAATCATCTTTAAGAATACCATTGCTTCCATAAATATATAAATATTTTTTATAATGATTTGGAAAGTTCTCTCTAACAAAGTTTAAAAATATCTTTCTGCATTCACCGCAAAGTTTTAATGCATCAGCAGCGCAGTAATCTATATCGCATTCTTTTGCTGTTTTAAAAATATTTTCTAATTCATCTTCTGTGATAAAAGGCATTACAGGCATTGTATGAATTGCAACAGTTGCTTTTGTTTTTTTGAATTCTTTTAATATTCCTAATCTCTTTAATGGGCTTATAACATTAGGCTCTATAAGTGATGAGAGTTTTTCATTTAATGTTGTTATAGTAACTGCTATTCTAACTGGCACTATATTTGAAAGCTCATCTATCAAATCAAAATCTCTTAATATTAAATCACTTTTTGTAGATATGCACATTGGAGTTTTATATCTTATAAGAAGTTTTAATATATCTCTCATAAGTTTATAATCTTTTTCGCATTCTTGATAATTATCTGTAACGCTTCCTAAGTTAATAATATCTCTTTTCCAATTTCTTGATGACAACTCTTTTTCTAACATTTCTGCAATATTTTTCTTTACAAATATCTCGCCAAAAAAATCTCTTGAGTTAATATATTTATGAGAATAGACAGCAAAGCAGTAGTAGCACTTATGAATGCAGCCTCTGTATATATTTAAATCATAACAGAAACCGTATTTATTATTTATTTTATTTAGTGCTGATTTACAGTTAATTTCTCTATATTTAATCATAAATACCCTTATATTTATACAGTATATTAATATATATTATATATTTTTGCAAGTGAGTTTTAATAAAATTCTTTAGTAAGTTTAATATATTTCGATATAGTTAATGGATTATTTTAAATTAAATAATAAAGGCAATTTTTAATTATGAAAGGTAAAAGAATTATCATAATAGGAGCTGGTCTATTACAAGTGCCGGCAATACAAATAGCCAAAGATATGGGATTATATACAATAGTATTGGATTATAATAAAGATGCTCCGGGAATGAAGATAGCAGATTATCCTATAATAGCGTCTACAAGAGATGTTGATGGGTGTGTGAGAGTTGCTAGGGCTTTAAGCAAAGAAATGGGTATAGATGGCGTTATTACTGTTGGAACCGATGCTTCTAGCACTGTTGCTGCTGTTGCCAATGCTTTGGGGCTTCCTGGCAATAGATTTGAAGATGCTTATGCTGCTTCAAACAAAATAAGAATGCGTGAGAGATTTAAGAAAAACAATGTTCCTCAGCCTAATTTTTTCCCTGTGTGGAATTATGATGAGGCGGTTGAGGCTTATAGAAATTTAACTAAACCTGTTGTAATAAAGCCTGCTGACAATATGGGAGCACGCGGAGTAATGAAGGTGTCTGATGAAAAAGATGTACTTAATGCTTTTAATAGGGCTAAGAGTGCTTCTCCTTCGGGTGAGGTGATAATAGAAGAGTTTATGGAAGGACCTGAACTTTCTATAGACATGCTTATTTATAATGATGAGATATATGTTACAGGTGTTGCTGACAGAATTATAGAATATCCTCCGTTTTTTATAGAGACTGGGCATATACTTCCTTCTGCTTTAGAGCAAGAAAAGATAGATGATGCAATCAATGTAATGAAGGCTGGTATAAAGGCTTTGAATTTAAAAATTGGTGCTGCTAAGGGAGATATAAAAGTAACAAAAAACGGTGCTATGGTAGGGGAGATTGCTGCGAGACTTTCCGGCGGTTTTATGAGTGCTTATACTTATCCTTTTGCTACTGGTGTAAAGCTTATTAAAAATGCAATAGAGATAGCTTTAGGTAATCCGCCAAGTGATTTAAAGCCTAAATGGGATAGAGTTTCTGTTGAGAAGGCTTTTTTACCTGGTACAGGAATTATTGAATCTATAGAAGGCTTGGAAAATGCTAAAAATATAGACGGCGTAAAAGAGATATTTATTAAAACAAAGGTAGGCGATATATTAGTTTCTCCTACAAGCAATCTTGATAAGGCTGGAAACGTTATAGCTGTGGCAGATACTAGAGATAAAGCTATTGAAATTGCTAACAAGGCTATAAATGCTGTTCATTTTAAGCTAACCGATGAAAAATCTCTTACAATAGAAGAAATTAAAAAAGTATCAAAAGAAAAGTTATCTTCAAAACATAATGTTGATTATTTGTTTGATGAAAATAAAGATACAGGATTGGAAAATTATTCTTTCTCTCCAAGCATAATACATAATGATGATAAAGATGTTAGTTTGCAAACTAGTATATTTAATATGCATTTATCTCAGCCTATTATAATAGATACTATTCATAACCTTCCAGAAGCTTTAGACGGTATAATGGATATAAAAGAATATTATAACATCACTATGGATATAGCTTCAAACTCTGAGATACTTGCTATACTCAATGATTTTAATAATGATGAAATATTTAATTTAGCTATCCAATCTATAAAAGAACATAAGAGAGGAATTGTTATGATTAGCGGTAATAACTCTCAAGATGTTATAATGAGAAAGCTTAAAGAGGCACAAAAAAATGGAGCTTGTGCTGTTGGAATAGATTTGTCTTATTATTATAATGGCTGTGAAAATAATATACATCTAAAAACTCATAAAGAAATAAATTATATTCAAAAACATTTGGATATACCTCTAATAGTAAAAGGCATATCTAATGAAAAAGATATAGTTAATAATAATTTAAATAATGTATATTTTTCTAATAATAATAAGTATTCATTAAAAGGTATGAAAAAAGTTTCCGATACTATTAGTAGCATAGCTTTAAACTTGCATAAGAATAAAATGCAAATTAATATTTTGGCAGAATCACCTAAATACGGCGGAGAATTATTTAAGTATTATGCTTTAGGTGCTAATGTTGTTTGTGTGACAGAAGAGAGTTTTATTTCTATTGTAAGCAAAGGCAGAAAAGGACTTGAATATATGATTTATTCTACTAAAGAAGAATTAGAAAGAATGATGAAAATATTCGGATTCAATAAATTAAAATATGATAATACCGTATGGTGCAAAAATTAGGTAGTTATTTATGGAAGTAAAAGAAATTAGCTTATCAAAATCATACCTTTATGGTTTTTTTGCTGCTATGATAAGCACTCTAATATATAGTGCTATAGCAATACCTATTTATATATTACTTATCTCTTCAAACCCTAATAACTTTTTGGTTTATTTGCTTTATACTTTGGATATTTGGGTTTGGATATGGATATCTATGTCTATATTATATGCTTTTGTTGTGGTGTTTATATTTTCTGCAAAAGAGCATGAGGCTAATTTAAGAAAAAGTATAGGAAATATTTTATTTTTTGTTGTTACTTCTATAGTTATGCTTCTTTCTTTAAGCTATATACCAGAAATACAAAAAATATTATACAGACAAGAATATACTTTCTATAGCACAATATTATCTCTATGCTTATTTTTTATGGCTATATTTTTATCTTATAATATAAGAAATATTATATTCTTTATGTATAATTTAATATTATTTAATTTAGGATATGAATCTGCTAATTCTTCTAATAATTCATCTGATGAAGCAGAAAAAACTAATACTTTAGAATATGAAATATTTAATAATACATTAAAAACAGTAATATCATTTTCACAGAGACATAATTATGCTATAGGTATAATGGCGTTTAATATATCTAATGCTAATGATATAATAGAGCATTATGACAGACTTGGATATTATAAGATAAGAAAAGATTTGGTTGCTTTTATAAAAAAAGAAGCTAGGGCAGGCGAGAGTCAATGTTTGATAGATGATGATATTATATATATAATAGTATATGCTAATGAAGAAGAGGCTTTGAAGATTACTAAGAGATATTTAAAGATGCTTCAAAATTATAACTTTAGCTATAATGGCGATAATATAGATGTGAAAGTATCTATGGCTGTTAGCGGATTTGATTTTGCTGATAATAAGGCTAATAAAATATCAATATTTACAGTTAAAGATAATTTAACTGATAAGATAAAAGAAGCTTTAAGGGAATCTAAAGAAACAGAAAGCCCTGTTATAGTTTATCAAAAAGGAATATAATAGTGGAATTTTCAATTATACTTATAATGATGCTAATAGTTGTATTGGGAGTTGCAACTAATTTTATTGTAAAGAGCGGTTCTTATCCTGCCAAATTAAAACGCATTACTCAATTTTATGAAGATGGTAATGTTGAACTTGCAATGAAAGAAATCAATGAACTTGACCCGAAATTTAGAAAAGACCCAATTATATTATGGTATAGTGCCAATTTATATTATAAACAAAATCAGTATATATTGGCTATGGCGGCATTGCAATCTATGTTAGACGGTGCTTATTTTACTAAAGATATTACCGAATTAAAGGTGCGTGAGTTTTTGGCTAATATTTATGAAGAGACTGGAAACTCTAAAAAGGCTTTAGATGAATATGATTATATAATAAAAATAAAAAATCAGGATTATGATTCTTTATATAAAGCAGGTCTTATATCTTATCAAAGCGGTGAGTGGATATTGGCTCAAAAATATTTGTCATTGGCAGCTACACGTAATGACAGCAATCCTGAATTATTGTATATGCTTGCTTTTTCTTATTATAAAATGAGAAGCTATCATGCAGCTCAGCAAAATATTGAAAAGGCTATAGCTTTGGATTCTTCTAATTATAATTATCATTTACTTTATGGAAGGATATTATCAGCATCTAGAGATTTCCAAAATGCTGTAAAAGAATTAGAAATATCTTATGACAGCAGTTTTATAGATAATAAGGATAGTATATCATTAGATTTGGCTAATTCTTATTATGAGCTTGGAGATTATGATAAGGCTAATAAATATTATAGAGAAGTGCTTACTAAAGATAATATTGCAAATGAGAAAGTTGTAGATGAAAGATATAGATATGCTGAAACTTTAGTTAAACAAAAACATTTTGAAGAGGCTGTTAAACAGTGGGAGATAATAAAATCTATAAGAAACATATATTTAGATGTTGATCAGAAATTAAAAACTTATAGTTCTATCATAGCTAATAATGCATTTAGAACAGCTTTGGAAATGGACGTTATTGATTATTTGGAAAAACATTTCTATAGAATATTAACTTTAAATGGATATATTGTAACAGACCATACTAAAAAGTCTGATAGTTTAGTTTTCTTTGTAACTATTAAGAAATTTGGTTCTGAAGGTCAATCATATAAGAGTACTTTTGCTTTGGATACTTCTGGATATCCTATGAGACAAAATACTGTAGATGAGTTTATGGATTATGCTAGGGCGTATAAGAGTGCTCATTCATTCCTAATTAGTATAGGTGATTTTGCTCCTAATTTGAAAGTTGATGATACTGTTATGATTATAGAGCCTGAAAGATTTGAAGCTATTATTGAAGGCGTTATATCATTTAGCGATTAATTATTTTTTATAAAACTCTATATTGCAAAAAGTAAAAACTCTTACTTGCAAAAAAAGAAAAATATATTATTCTTTTTTTAAAAATGTTTGGAGTTTTTATGATTAAGAAAGTATTATTATTAGTTTTATTTTTATTTGTTGCTTGCAATAATAAAGATAATTTGGATAAAAATCAAGAAAATACTGAAAATATAGAAAATAATTATATAGATACTAATCAAAACGCTTTACCTGAAACAACAACAACTACTACTACCGTTAAAAGTGATGGTGATTACAATGAATGGTTTTCGCCTTATACTTTTATGAAAAATGATAATGGCTCTATGGCTCAATTAGCTTTGAATGACATGGTTTTGCCGGAATATAATATTGCTCAATTTAGATTTACTTACATAGATGAAAATTTAATAAAGACTTATTTTTATTCTAATGCCACTATTGATAATGACGGAGCTGATATGTATGCTCAGTCTGATACAGGCTATACTATAAGAGGCAATTATTATAATAAAAAGTTTACCATTACAACAAAAATAGATGAAGTAGATATTAGTGCTTCAGATTTTATTTCTGCTGTATCATACAATTATTTATACACAAACTCATCTCAAAATGATTCTCTTGGAAATGGTTCTACTTTCTTTTATAAAGATTCTATATTTGTTATTATTCCAAAAGATACAAATAATTTAGAAGTTTATGATAAAATAACTTTGGATATTAATAATAATATTGATAATATTGTACGTGATGAAAGATTATGGTTAAAAAATGAAACTCTTCCTTTCTTTGAAAAGGCTATGAGTGATTTTTATAATGACTGGTATACGAACTCGGATTTTAATTATGAGTATATAGCTGGTAAAGATATATTATATTTTAATGATACAACAATATCTATAAATAGCTATTCTTCTATCTATATGGGAGGAGCTCATGGTGTTTATAATAATACATCTTTAGTTTATTCTCTTAAAGACGGAGAAAAAATCTCAATTACAAATTTAATAAAAGATTTTAAAGATGAAAAATTGCGTATAAGTATGAAATCTAAGCTTCTTTCTATAAGCGACAGAACAGAAGAAGATTATTTAGTTCCTTTAGATGAAATAACTTTAGAAGATACTAGTTTTTATGTATATAAAGACGGCATTCACTTTGTATGGCCTATTTATACTATTACAGCATATGTTCAAGGTGAAACAGAAATAGTTTACTCTTTTGACGAAATAAGACCTTTTGTAAACGAAGCGTACTTATATATATTAGAGGAATAATAGTTTTGTATGTAGTATAGTTTATGAACTTGACTTTTAATAGTAAATTTGCTATACTGTATTCATAAAACAATATAATTAATTTATGGTAAGTATTTATGACTGAAGAACAAAATGAACAATCTCCAGAATGTGGAGGTATTTATTGTGCTAATTGCAGGTATTGTGTACTTTTTAGAAAGGCTAGCGGAATAGACGGCTCACAATATTTGCTAAGAGTAAAATGTACTCAGGAACAATGGCGTAAAAAACTTGGTGAAGAAAAAATGTACAAGTATTTTACAGTTGCAAGAAGAACTGTAGAAAAATGCGACGATTATAAGGATATGGGAGATTTAAGAAGTTTCCTAAAAATCTTACGCAAAAGTTTGCCAGTACGCGATGAAGTCTATTCTATAAAAAAATAGTGGATTTTATTGGTGAAAAAAACTTATTATTTATTGCTTATTTTTGCTTTATTTACAATCTCTTGTGCTACAACTGTAAAAGTTGATGCAGAAGAAAGATATCCTAAAATCATAGCAGAAAAAGCTTATACTGAATTTAATAATAAAAGATATAAAACTGCTATAGCATACTATCAGTATATCATAGATAATTTTGATAGAAATAATTTTGCTAAAGATGTTTCTTGGGCTTATTATGAGATTGGTTTCTGTTATTATTATCAGAATAAGTATGAAGAGGCTATAGATTATTTTAATATTGTTATCAATGATTTTTCTGTTTTGCCTCCTAAAGTATTAGCTCAAAAAGTTATGCAAGATATTTATACTAAAAAACCAAAATTGAAACCTATTGAAACAGTAGAAGAAGTAATAATTGATGAAGATATTGAGCAAGTAGTGGAAGAATAATGAAAAAAATTAGTATAATGCTAAGATTGATACTAAGCTTTTCTATTATTAGTATTATTTCAATATTGTTTATATTCTTGCTATATAATATATATACTAGAGGCGAAGGTAAAGTATATGATTTGCCGGTATATATTTTTGTTTCACTTCTTATATACAAAAACTTTATTCCTTTTATTATAGCTTTAAGTGTATATTCTGCATTCTTTAAAGGCTCTTATTTGCCAGGATTACAAATATCTAGAATGATTGCTATACCTATTGCTTTAATAGTTGTATTAACAGCATTCTTTGCTTTTTATGATTATTTCTTGGCTAATAAATTGGTGTATGCGTTAAAAGAATACAATACAAATAAAGATTATAAACATTTCAATCAGTATAAATTATCGCTTAAAGAATATGAATATCAAAGGGCTCAGCAGGAATTTGATAATGGTAATTTGAATGAGGCTGAGAAGTTCGCTAGAAACGCTTTAATATATGATAGAAATGATGGTAATATTTTATTATTATTAAAGGATATTGAAAATAAAAGAATTGAATTGGAAGAGATTGCCAATACTGATAGGGCTACTTATGTAAATAATTTGCTTTCTCAAGGTTCTAGAGCATTTAGTCTTTCAAATTATAATCTTGCTAATAGATATTATACTGATGTGCTTAAAATTGATAGATATAATCCTTTAGCTATTTATTATCTTAATAAAATTAGCATTATACAAAATAATAAGCCTCTATATATTGGTAAAAACTTTTATGAATCATTAGCATACGGCAAGCTTGCAGATACTATAGAATTATATAGAAAAGGAAGTTTTTGGAAGGCATATAGCAGTATATCTAATTTGTATGTTAATTATCCTAATATAAATGAAATTGGCATCTATTATTCCTTGATAGTTGATAGTATTAATAGATATGATTTTTTTATAGACAGAGCACATGAGATTAGAAAGTTTTTTATAGATGATTATTATTCTATAACAAATACCACTATGCTAGAAAATAATGGTATTACTTTAATGCTTAATAATAATACTATGCTTTGTGCTCTTTATAGTATTTTCTTTGGAGAGTCATTATATTTATATGATGTATCCATTATTAATTTAGATAATCAATTAAAAGCTACAAATAAAGTAATATATAAATATGGTAAAATAACTGATTCATTTAATAATCCAGATATGAAAAATATTATTTTAAAAGCAAAATTTAATGATTTGAATAATACTTATGATAATAATAATTTAAATGAAAATATTATAAGTATTAATATATCTGATAGTGCTATAAAAAATATTAAAGATTATGCATTTAGAGTATTAGCTTATACAGGATTAAAAGATATTATAAGTTTAAAATCTGAGCTTCCTTCTTTTGGTTATTCTAACGATGTTATAATTGATATTTTATTTAAAAAGATTTTAACACCAATTTATTATTTACTTTTATTTATAATAATAGCATATTTCTCATTTAGATATAATATTTATATTAAAAAAGATGTTTCCTTTGGTGTAGTTTCCAATTTAATAGGTATTATTGGTACTATATTATTTGTATTGCTTTATGTTATAGCGGTTGATTATATATCATCACATATATTAATGCTTTTAGGTATTAATGTGAGTATTATAATAATGTTAGTTTTTGCTGTGGTAATGATATTAGCTTTGCTGCTTCAGATGTCAAGAATAAATAAATATGTTAAATAATGTATATTCAAAATCAGAAATTACTGAATATTTAAAGAGTAAGTCTATATTCCCAAATAAAAATAGAGGTCAAAATTTTTTATGCGACAGAAATATTGCTTATAATATAGCAAACACTGTGCCAAAAGATATTTTGAGAGGTGATTATGCTATAGAGATAGGAGGGGGATTAGGCTCTTTAAGTAATGTGCTTGTTAATATATATAAAAATAATCTTACTATAGTTGAATATGATAATGCTTTGTATAATCATTTGAAAGAAACTTATAAAGATATAAATATTATTCATAATGATATACTAAAAGTTGATATTAACGATATAGATAAAAAGAAAAACTTTGATGTATACGGCAATATTCCATACAATATAGCAAGTCCTATAATAGAGTGGCTTTTTTGTGATTGCTATAATAGGTGGAATTATGCTGTTTTTATGGTGCAAAGTGATTTTGCAAATAGGTTAATTGCAAAAGAGGGCAGTGAAGATTATTCTGCTTTAACATTGTTTGCAAGTTTTATGTCTGATATTAAATTAGAGTACAATGTATCAAAAGAAGTTTTTTATCCAATACCCAAAGTAACATCATCTATTATAAGCATTAAGCCTAAAGAAGTTGATTTAAGTATGCTTAATATTTTTAAATCTGTTTCAAAGACATTGTTTCACAACAGAAGAAAAACTATAAAAAATAATTTCCTAAAATCTCCATACATTGATATTGATAAAGATAAAATAGATGAAATATTAGAAAAGGCAAATATTAATAAAGAGATTAGAGGTGAGTCTTTGAGTATAGAAAAAGTAAAAGAACTTTCTCTAATAATAAAAGATTATATTTAATTATTATCTCTTTGTTTTATTGAGTTTATTATACCATTTATAGTTTTATCATCTTTTTTGCTGTTAGCATTATATATAGCAGTTATTTGAATGATGTTATTTCCGTTTATCATTATAAAGCTTCTTTGATATGTTTTGTTTGGTCCATAGTAATAACTAATTAGCATATCGTAGGCGTTAGTTTGTTCTTTGTAGTATCCTTCTTTTTCTACCTTTACTTCTTTTAATACTTTATTATTGATAACTCCATTTATTATGCCTTCTTTTGAGGCTAGTATATCTATTGGATAATTAGATTTTGTATATGAAACATTGTATATAGAGGTTTTTGTTTCTATGCCGTATGAATCTATTATTTTAAAGTTTGGATTATATTCTATCATATTGTTTATATAATTTTGCTCGAAGTTTTCTGGTATATCTATTGTTATATCATCGAAGATTACGGTTATATTTTCTATTTTTTTACAAGATGATAGAATTATAGTGATAAGTAAAATATATAATAATTTTTTATTCATAATAATTTATTATACATTAATAGTATTTTTAAAGCAAAAAAATATCAAATTTTAATATAAAAAGTTGTAAAAATATTTCTATGTTTTATAATGTTTTCTATAAGAGGTGGTAAAATATTATGAGAAAAACAAAAATAATAGCAACTTTAGGACCTAGATGGTCTAATGAAGAAATGGTAAAAAAGATAATAGAGAATGGGGCTAATGTATGCAGGCTTAATTTTTCATTTGGAAGCTATGATGAACATTTAGAGAGAATAAACATAATAAGAAAAGTTTCTGATGAGTTGGGTAAACCTGTAGCTATATTAGCAGATTTACAGGGACCTAAAATAAGAATAGGTAAGCTAAAAGAGAATATCACTGTAAAAGAAGGCGACATTGTAAAATTAAGCGGACATAAAGAAACTAATGATGAAAGCATAATACCAACTACGCATGAAAACATTGCTCATGATGTAAAGAGCGGTTCATTGCTTTTGATAGCTGACGGTACTATACAGCTTATAGTGGAATCTAGTGATGAGGCTTCAAAACTTGTTGTATGTAAGGTTATAACTGGAGGTACTATATTAAGCAGTAAGGGTATTAATTTGCCTGGTGCTCATGTAACAACAGAAGTTTTAACAGAAAAAGATGTTAGTGATGCTTTATTTGCTGCTAAAAACGGTGCTAATTATTTGGGTATGAGTTTTGTAAGAAGAGCAGAAGATGTTATAAGACTTAGAAAGATATTAGATGATAATAATTTTCAGCATGTTGGAATAGTATCAAAAATAGAAAATACAGAATCATTAGAAAATTTGGAAAGTATAATAAAAGTGTCTGATGGTGTAATGGTGGCAAGAGGAGACTTGGGAGTAGAAATACCATTTGGAGAGGTTCCTGTTTGGCAGAAGAAGATACTAAAAATGGCAAACGATATGGGTAAAATTACAATAATAGCTACCCAAATGCTTGAGAGTATGACAAAAAGCCCTGTTCCTTCAAGGGCAGAGGCTAGCGATGTTGCTAATGCTGTATTAGACGGTACTGATGTTGTAATGATGTCTGCTGAAACTGCTTCGGGAGATTATCCTATAGAGTCTGTTAAGGCTATGGTTTCTATAGTAGAGGCTGCTGAGAAATCTGTTAATAAAACTTCTCATGACAATATGACTTATTTAGACAGCGGAGTTAATGATGCTTTGGCTGATAGTGCTTCTTATTTATCATATAGTTTAGATAATAAGGCGATAATAGCTCTTTCAAGGTCTGGAAGAACAGTTAGAAATCTATCTAAAAAAAGACCAAAAACTCCTATAGTATTTATGTCTGCTGACAGCAATCTTTGTAATGGTCTTGCTATATGTCATAATGTTTATACTATACATATGCCTGAAGATTTGAACTTTAGTGCTGGTATTAACCATGGAGGTGAGATTAACATACTTGAAGATACTTTGGTAGAGCATAAATTAGCAGAACATGGAGATAGAATTATTGTAGTGAGCGGCAGCAAATGGCAGGGTAGGTGGCAAGAGAATAGCGTTCGTATAGTAGTTATGCACTAAATTTGTATGTAAAAGAATAGTTATTTCTTATCATTTTTCGACCTTTTAAACAAAAAAGTCGGTAATTTTAAAGTTGCAAAATAGACTTGACAAATTTAGTATATTTTGTTTTAATTAATGTAAGCGTAGTTAAATAATTTTAGGGATAATTATGGATTTAAATCTTAAAAATAAAATAGCTTTAGTAACAGGCGGAAGCAGAGGAATAGGAAAAAAAATAGCAGAGGCTTTGGCTAATGAAGGAGCTAATGTTGTTGTTAGTGCTACAAATATTAATAAAGCTCAAGAAGTTGCTGATGAATTAAAATCAAAATATAATGTAGAGACACTTGCTTTAGTTCATGATGTGAAATCTAGCGAATCTTGTAAAGATGTTGTTGCTAAAACTATAGAGAAATTTGGTTCTATTGATATATTAGTTAATAATGCTGGTATTACTAGAGATATGCTAGTTATACAAATGGACGACAGTGCTTGGAACGATGTTATAGATACTAATTTATCTGGAGCATTTTACACTTCAAGAGAAGTTGCTAAAAGCATGTTAAGAGCAAGAAAGGGTAAGATAATTAATATATCAAGCGTTATAGGAAAAATGGGTAATGCTGGTCAGGTGAATTATGCAGCAGCTAAGGCTGGTATTATAGGTATTACTAAATCTATGGCGAAAGAGTTTGCTCCTCGCGGAATATGCGTTAATGCTATAGCACCTGGATTTATTCAAACAGATATGACTGGTGTACTTGCTGAAGATGCTGTAAAAAAGATAATGGATATTACACCTTTAAAAAAGTTAGGTAATGCTGAAGATGTTGCTAATATAGTTGTATTTCTTGCATCAGACTTGAGCAACTATATAACAGGGGAAGTTATAGCCGTTGATGGCGGAATGTCTATGTAATAGTTAATAAAGTTGCTTTGCACTTTATAATAAATTAAAAATAATAATAAATTAATAAAAGGAGATTCAACATGGCATTAATCGATGAAATTAAGGATGTTGTTGCTAATCAATTAAACATTTCAGACAAAAGTAAAATCACAGATACAGCTTCTTTCGTAGATGATTTGAACGCTGATTCACTTGATTTAGTAGAACTTATTATGGAATTAGAAAAACGTTATGATATCAAAATTCCTCAAGAAGAACAAGAAAAAATTAAAAATGTAGCTGATGCTGCTAAATATATTGAAGAGCATAAGAAGTAATTTTCTTAAAGATATTAATTATTCCCGTAATATTTTTGCGGGAATTTTTTATTTATAACATATAGGAGTTATTATGAGCGAACGTAGAGTTGTTATTACGGGTCTTGGAATTGTAAGTTGTCTTGGAAATGATGTTAAAACTTTCTGGGATAATCTTCTTAATGGTGTTTCTGGAATCAAGCCTCTTAGCAAATATTTTGATCCAGAAAAAGAACAATTAGTTACTAGAATAGGCGGTGAAGTGGCTGCTTTAGAAGGTGATTATTATTCTGATAAGAAGATGCTAAGAAGACTTGACCCTTTTATAACTTATGGTGTATATGCTGCTTATCATGCTTTAAAACAGGCTGGTATAGAGCCTAAGACAGGTTTTGATCCTTTGAGAGCAGGCTGTGTTCTTGGCAGCGGTATAGGCGGTATCACTACTCTTTTAAATAATCATAATGTAATACTTGCTGACGGACCAAGCAGAGTTTCACCTTTCTTTGTTCCTATGCAAATTATTAATATGACACCTGGTTTAATAGCTATGGAATATGGCATGAATGGTCCTAATTATAGTACAGTTACTGCTTGTGCTTCTTCAAACCATTCTATAGGTTTAGGATACAAGCATATTAAAGATAATGAAGCTGATATTATGATAGTTGGTGGTTCTGAAGCTACTATCAATCCTCTTACTATAGCTGGATTTAATAATGCTAGAGCTTTATCTACTAAAAATGATGAACCTACTAAAGCTTCTAGACCTTTTGATAAGGGCAGAGACGGATTTGTTATAGCTGAGGGTGCTGGTATACTTGTACTTGAAGAGTATGAGCATGCTAAGAAAAGAAATGCTAATATACTTGCTGAAGTTTGCGGTTATGGATTTACTGCTGATGCTAATCACATTACTGCACCTTTAGAAGATGGTGCTATGGGTGCTAGAGCTATGTCTTTGGCTATAGAGTCTGCGAAAATTTCTCCAGACAAGATTGACTATGTTAATACTCATGGTACTTCTACTCCTGTTGGAGATATTGCTGAGATTAAGGCTATTAAAAAGGCATTAGGTGAAGACCATGCTAAAAAGATAAAAGTTAACTCTACTAAGTCTATGACAGGTCATGCTTTGGGTGCTGCTGGCGGAATAGAGGCTATTGCTACTGTAATGAGTATAATAGATTCTAAAGTTCACCCTACTATTAATGTTGAAGAGCAAGACCCTGAATGCGATTTAGATGTTGTTGCTAATACAGCTCAAGACAAAAAAATAGAATACGCTATAAGCAATTCTTTTGGTTTTGGCGGACATAATGCTTCTATAGTATTTAAAAGAGTATAATAAATAGTTGATATAATAATTTAAAAGTCATATTTAGTTTAATTACTAGGTATGACTTTTTTATTTGCACAAATATTTTATATAATATTCTAAAGAACTATATTTTGTCATATAAGTTTTTGTTTTCTTCAATTTTTTCCCGCATACGCTCTGCGGACTTCATCAAAGTTTTTATCCTTCGGATACGCTTTGCGAAAGTGCAAATACTTAAGTTCTTAATCTATTTTTAGCGAAAGTACAAATAGATTATTTTTGTATATATAAGATAATATCATATGTTTTTAGCTATATTTTATAAAAATGCAGTTCTTTTGGTTCTTTTATACCAATAAAAGAACTGGGGGTATGGGGGCTAGCCCCTGCAATAATTAAAATTAAAAAAATAAATTTTGAAAAACTTTAAAATTTTTAAGTATATATACTACAATATATTTTTTATATAAGTTTTTGTTTTCTTCAACTTTTTCCCGCATTCGCTCTGCGGACTTCATCAAAGTTTTTGCCCTTCGGGCACGCTTTGCGAAAGTGCAATATATTATTTTATAGATTTTTGACTATATTTTATAAAAATATAACATTTTTGTTTCTTTGAGGAAGCCAGACTGTCTAACTTCGGTAAAAAGAACAAGAAAAAATTTATAAAACTTGAAAAAATTAGCATATAAAAAAGCGATAGGGCTTATTATAACTCTATCGCTTTAATATTCTTATCTTTATTAATTATTTATACTTCTTTGATATATACTTTGTTCATAGTTGAGTTTACAATAGGGTTGTCGTTGTGGTCTCTTTGTAAAGCAACTATCTTATCGGCAACGTCCATTCCATTAACAACATTGCCCCAAACTGTATATTGTCCGTCTAAGAAAGGGCAGTCTGCTACACAAATAAAGAATTGTGAACCAGCACTGTCTGGATGCTGACTTCTTGCCATAGAGCATATTCCTCTTTTGTGTGATACATCATTAAACTCAGCTTCTATATTAAAACCAGGGCCTCCTGTACCATGTAAATGCCTTTTAGTAGGGTCTTTACTAGTAGGGTCGCCGCCTTGTATCATAAAGTTAGGTATTACTCTGTGAAATCTAATTCCATCATAAAAGCCTTCATTTGCTAATTTTTTAATAGCTTCCACATGTTTAGGAGCTTTGTCAGGATAGAATTCTATTTCTATAGTGCCGTAATCTGTTTCTATAAATAAATGTTCCATTATTTTTCCTTTATTTATTATTTTACATATACTTTATTCATTTTAGCAGGAGTAAGAGGGTTATCATTAGCATCTCTTTTAAGATTAACTATCTTGTCTACAGTATCCATTCCCTTAATAACCTCACCCCAAACAGTATATTGTCCGTCTAAAAAAGGACTATCAGCTACACAAATAAAGAACTGTGAACCAGCGCTATTTATATTCTGACTTCTTGCCATAGAACATATTCCTCTTTTATGAGAAACATCATTAAACTCAGCAGGTATTACAAAGTCAGGACCTCCTGTACCATGTAAAGCTCTGTTAGGCTGTTTGCTTAATGGGTCGCCGCCTTGTATCATAAAACCAGGTATTACTCTGTGAAAGAGTGTGCCGTTATAAAAGCCTTCATTTGCTAATTTTTTAATAGCTTCCACATGTTTAGGAGCTTTGTCAGGATAGAAAGCTATCTCTATAGTACCATAATCTGTTTCTATAAACAAATGCTCTTTAGATGTTTTTGGCTTCTGTGCCAATAATACTGCTGTAAATGTTATTATCGCTAAAAATGATAATAAAATGATTTTTGTCTTTTTCAACATTAAACTTTATTTCCTCTCTTATATATATTATTTATTTTATATCTTTTATATTACCATACTCATTATTAGAGTCATAAGTACCGTCTCTAGTTTCACCTTTAAGACTAGGTATTAATAATATTTGTCCGTTTATGATGATATTAGGGTCTTTTATTTTATCTTTATTAGCTTCATATATTTTTTTCCATAAATTACCATCACCATATATAAAGTCATAAGAAGCTATTTTCCATAATGAATCAGTACCAACTTTTCTATATTGAACTTTATAATATTTAGGGAATAATACTCCTGTTGTTTCTACTATAGTAGTTTCTTGATTATAATCAGCACCATTGTACATAGCATTAACCATTTCTATTACAAGTTTTGAATTAAATAATGAATTAGAAAAATCTTCACCGTCTAGTGCTTGTTTAGCAAATATTAATGTAGTTGATGCTTGATTATAATTAGTCATTTTTGTTTCATTATATCCTTCTTCTTTAGCTTTATTTAGAGCTTCTTGTGCTTTTGCATAAGCTATAGGAGCTTCAAGCATATCTAATATATTAATTGCTTCATTTGCATTTGAAATAGAGCTGTTATAGTCTTTTGCTTTTGAGAACATTACAGCGTTATATCTTAAATTTAATATTTTATTATCATTGCTGTCAGCGTTAGTTATAGCACCTTCATTAATAAGATAATCTCTTCTTAAACCTATTGATACCAAATCATAACCTAATTTAGATTTTAAAGAAGAATCAGTATATTTTGTTATAGAGTTACTGTAATCTGTATCATTAGTAGCAGCATTAAATATAGTGTTTCCAGATTCATAGTCCATAACAGAGTCTTCATAAAGAGATATAGAAGATTCATTAGTATCTCCTCCAACACCTTTAAGTAAAGCTAAGTTTCTTTCAGCATATCTTTGAGCATTCAAAACTAATCCATATACTCCAAATTTAGCTATAACTTTATCAGAATATTCTTTACTTTGTCTAGAAAACTCAACGCTTTGAGTATAATCACCAGCATTATGAGCCTCTATAGCTAATTCTCTATATCTTTGTGCTAATTGATAATCTTCACTGTCTTTTATATTTTCATTTGTAATATTAGTATCTTGTCCATATATTAAATAACAAGCTGCAAAAAGAATTAATAATACTTTTTTCATAATAAAACTCCATATTAATTATTAGTAGGATTTTCTAAAACTTCTATTTGTTTAATTTTATCATCAGCCTCTTGAATACCTTTTAGGCTGTTATCAAATAGTTCTTTTGTATTAAAGAAAGCTTTGCTATGATAATCTCTTGTTTTAAGGAAAGAATCAACAGCAAGCTCATAGTTATTTGTGCTTAAAGCAGATAAAGCATTAATATAGTTCAATTCAGCAAGTTCATAATTTTCTTTATCAACTATATATGCTTTAATATCTTTAGAATATACTCTATTTCTTGAAGTTTCAGCTTTTAATTCTTCAGCATATACAGGCAAACCTTCATTTAAAACAACTAAATATGCATTTGAAGCAGTAGTGAGCAATTCTTTTACAGTATCTGGTTCTTTATTTTCATCTATAAGTATAGTTGCTTCTGCAAAGCTTGATTCAGCTATATCGAATTGTTCTTTAGAATAATTTTGAAGTTCGTATTTAATCGTTTTATCTCTTAAAGTTGAAGCATCTTTATACTCTTTAAGCGGCATAGATGCTCCGCAAGATATGATAACAGATAAAATAGAAGTAAGTATTGTTATGTGTTTGATTGCTTTCATAATATTATACTCCGAAAAAACTACAATATTTTATTGTTCTAATATAATATTACAGAAGATAAAAGTCAATAGTTTATTATAAATAATATAATTTTACAATAAAAAAAGCACTGATAATAAAAACTATCAATGCTTTAATATTTATCAGATTAGATAAGTTTATAGTAAACCTAATCTGCGTTCTTTTTTGATTTTTCTTTTCATTCTTTTAAGAGCTTTTTCTCTTTGAAGTTTTTTCTCAAGAGAAGGTTTTTTGTAGAATTGTTTTTCTTTTAATTCTTGTAAAATACCTTCGTTTTCGCAAGCTCTTCTAAATCTTTTAATAACGCTTTCAACTGGTTCACCTTCATTAGCGAAAATACGTACCAATTAACTCACCTACCTTTTGATTAAAGTTATTAGCGGCGAAGGGACTTGAACCCCTGACACTGCGGATATGAGCCGCATGCTCTAACCACCTGAGCCACGCCGCCAAGAATAAAAAAAGCCTTTATTATTGGCTATTAGCGGGGGCAGGACTTGAACCTACGGCCTTTGGGTTATGAGCCCAACGAGCTACCAACTGCTCCACCCCGCGATGTATAAATATTGATATGCATATTATACTATTTGTTAAAAAAGTCAAGTATTTTTTTACAATGAAATTTAGATAAAATATTTCATTATACTAATATTATTATTAATGTTATAAAAAATTACTTATTAATAATAACTTGACAATACTTATATCTTAAATTATAATTGGCTCAAATAATTTTAAGAGGTTTTAATCTATGTCAAAAGAATCCTATAAAGATAGAATGGAAAAGGCTATTAATAGTTTACAAAATGATTTGAAAGGTATTAGAACAGGAAGAGCAAATGCTTCTATATTAGATGGTGTAAAAGTTGAAGCTTACGGCAGCAGTATGCCGCTTAAACAAGTTGGAAACGTTTCTACTCCTGATGCTAAAACTATAATGATACAGCCTTTTGATAAAGCATTGGTAGGAGACATAGAAAAGGCTATATTAAAAGCTGATTTGGGTTTCAATCCTTTTAATGACGGCGGTAATATTAGAATTATGGTGCCTGAGCTTACTAAAGAAAGAAGAGAAGAATTAAAAAAAGGTGTAAGACATAGAGGCGAAGAAGCTAAGATTGCTATACGTAATATAAGAAGAGATGAAAACGATATTATAAAAAAAGATTTAAAAGATAAAACTATTACTGAAGATGAATCTAAAAATCTTGAGAAAAAAATACAAAATGATACAGATAGTTATATCAAAAAAGTTGATGAGTTAATTACTTCAAAAGAAAAAGAATTAGATAAAATATAATTATGATGACAGAAAAGGATAATAAAGTTCCTTCACATGTTGCTATAATTATGGACGGTAACGGCAGATGGGCTAAAGCTCGAAACAAGTCTAGAAGTTTTGGACATAGGGCTGGAAGTGAAAATGTTATTAATATAGTAGAAGCATGCTGTGAACTTAATATTAAATATCTAACATTATATGCTTTTTCTACAGAGAATTGGAAAAGACCTGAAGAAGAAAAAAAGGCTTTATTTAAGCTTCTAAAAGAGTTTTATAAAAAAGAAATTAAAAGACTTATTTCAAATAATATTTTGGTAAAGCATATAGGAGATATATCTAAATTTCCAAAAGATACTATAGAAACTATAGAAGAAACAGAAAAAGAAACTCTAGAGAAATGCAAAAATCCAATACTTACAGTGGTGTTGGCATTAAATTATGGTTTTAGAGATGAGCTTAAAACCGCTATAAAAAATATGTATGCTGATGTATTATCAAATAAGATTAATATAGAAGATATTGATGAGAGCTCTATAGGAAATTATTTATATACAAAAGATATACCAGACCCAGATTTTGTAATAAGAACTTCTGGGGAACATAGATTAAGTAATTTTTTAATGTATCAAGCATCATACAGTGAATTATATTTTACTGATATATTATGGCCAGATTTTTCTAAAGATAATTTCAAAAAAGCTATAGAAGAATATTCAAACAGAAACAGAAGATACGGAGGCTTATAAGATATGAAGGGAAGACTTATATCTGTAGCATTAACTTTACCATTATTTACTATTATATTGCTTTACAATAGAGTTATTTTTCTCTTTCATGCTTTGATATTAGCTATTTCTATAATAAGTACATTAGAAATATTTAATATGGCTAAGGTTTATAGGCAAAAGAATTTTAGAACAGTGATAACGACTATAGCAGCTATGGTTTTAGGATATGTTATTACCATATGCGGTACTAATATACTTCATGGAGATTTTTCACGTCTTTATAAGTTTACTCAAATAAATAATATTTCTATGAGCTTATCGCTTGTTATGGTATTTGTTTTAATAGCCGTTCTTTTTATAATAAATATGTTTAAGGTGAATGTATCTACTTTTGAAGAGAGGGGCAGGGCTATACTTACTGCGGTATTTTGTTTTATATATGTTGGACTTGGAGTATGGCATATATCTTTAATGCGTTTTATGACTAGCGGTAAATATTATATTGTATTTATATTATTATGTGCTTGGCTTAGCGATACCGGCGGATATGTCGTTGGAAGGAAATTTGGAAAACATAAACTTTCAAATAGTGCCTCTCCAAATAAAAGTTACGAAGGTTTAGTAGGTATGTTTTTATTTACAATACCTGTTTCTATACTTTATTATTATTTATATTCAAATGGATATTTAAGCTTAGTGCTTGGTAAAGATATACCTACATTTTCTCTATCACAGATAATATGGCTTACTGTAATATTTACATTAACAGGTTTTCTTGGTGATATGGGAGAGAGCCTAATTAAAAGAATGTATGATACTAAAGATTCAAGCAAGATGTTCCCAGGTCATGGCGGAGTATTTGATATATTTGACAGCGTGATATTGACTGCACCTATATCTTATTACATTATAATAATATTATTAAATTAATTATTGTTTTTTGCTTTATCTTCACTGGTTGCTATATCATAAAAATATAAGCCTAATATTGTTTGCAAAGGAAACATTATTATAGCTTCAAAAAATAAACTAACTCTTCTTATAGTATAAATAATATCTTTTTTCAAAATAAACACATTTAATATATATAGTATTTTTATAACAGCAAAACATAACATTATTAATATAATAACAAAGAATGAAATACTATTTGGGGCAGGAAGTAGGTTTATATATTTTGGAGTTTCATTATTGTTGGCATTATATATAAATAAAAATATTCCAAATATATATATAAAAGCAAATATGGCATCTAATATTACAGTTATAATAGTTGCTTTTTTGAAAGATATTTCTGGATACAACACTTTTCCGCAAGATTTACATTGTTTGGCATATTTATCATTAACAGTTTTACAGTATTTACATTTTACAATTTTAGCCATAGTTTTATTTTCTCTCCATACCTGTGTAAATTATAGGCTATATAATATTTTTAATTGTAAAAATTGTCAACTATTATGATTGCTTTAGTACGAAGTTTAAAAGATAATTACATACTTGCAAATATTAAAAAAAAATGTTAAATATATTTATTAATAATCATGAAAATAAAAATCTTAAAAAGAAAAAGAATATTAGCTATATTTTTAATAGTTTTGATTTTTTTTGTTAACTCTTGCGATACTTTTGATTTATATTTACGAAAGGGGTTAGACGGCGTTAATCTTTATGAGCTTACAGTTTATGGTGAGGCACTTGGAAGCGATATTAAAGTAGTAGAGCTTAGAGGGTTTAATGTTGATGATTTTCGTACTGAGAGAGTTTCTTATTATTTAGATAGGTATCAGGGTAGTTGGCGTCCTCATATGCAAAAGATTATTGACAGGGCACAGATATATTTGCCTTATATAAAGCAGGTATTTGCAGAAAAAGGGGTGCCTGAAGATTTAGCTTATTTACCTATAATAGAGAGCAGTTTTTATCCTCAGGCTGTTTCGCATGCGGGGGCTGCTGGGCTTTGGCAGTTTATGCCTATGACGGGAGCTATATACAATTTAAAAGTTAATTATTGGTCTGATGATAGGTTTGACCCAGAGCGTTCTACAAAGGCTGCTGCTGAGCATTTGATGAGGCTTGATGAGAATTTTAAATCTTGGGTTATTGCATTAATAGCGTATAATGCAGGAGGGGGAAGAATATCTAGGGCTATTAGGCAGGTTAAAAGCAATAATTTTTATGATTTGCTTAGGGCTAAAGTGCTTCCAAAAGAGACTGAAGAGTATATACCTAAATATGTAGCCTCTGTTATTATAGCAAAAAACCCAGAGAAATTTGGATTTAAGATTAACAAACCAAAAGTAGTTTTTCCAGAGGGTGATTTGGTTTATGTTGATGATGCGGCTGATTTATCTATAATAGCCGATATGATAGATGCAGAAACAGAAGATTTAAAAGCACTTAATCCGCATTTATCAAGAGGTGTAACTCCTCCTGGTATGGTGCGTTATCCTTTAAGAATACCTGAGGGAAAAGAGCAATTATTTTATGATACTTTCGGTAAGATTCCTGCTTCAGAGAGAGTTACATTTAGAAGACATGAAGTTAAAATGAATGAAACTCTTTCGCATTTATCTAGATTTTATAATGTACCTATGCAGGCTATTGTTGAGATAAACAAATTAAAATCAAGAAATTTAAATATAGGTCAGCAGGTGATGATTCCTATTCAGGGACTAGACAATGCTAAGCAGGTAGATTTAGCTCAATATGAAGAAGAGCAGGAGAGAATAAGAGAAGGTAAGTTTGTATATTTTGAATCTTTGCCTCCTCCTGATTATGAGTATAAGGATATAATGTATCATATAAGGGCAGGAGATACTCTTTGGATTATAGCAAGGAAGTTTAAAGTTGATGTTGCTGAGATTAAGGCTTGGAATAAACTTGACAGCAATGTGCTTTCTATAGGCTCAGAAATATTTTTAAGAATTCCTGTAAATAAATAAGTATTAGTTTTTTAATAAATCAATATCTTAAATATAGTTCTTTATTTATATATTATTGATAATAAATTATATATTCTCTTGACTATGGCTATATTTTTTGTATAATTAATCGTATAAAAAATATATTAATAATAGGAGTTTTATTATGGTAGAATTAGATAAAGATACTTTTGATGAGAAGGTTATTAATTCAAAAGAATTATGCCTAGTTGATTATTTTGGCGATACTTGTGAACCTTGTAAAGCATTAATGCCTCATGTTCATGAATTAGCTAAGCAATATGAAGGTAAAGTACCTTTCTATTCTTTCAATACTTCTAAAGCAAGAAGATTGGCTATTCGTGAAAAGATTTTAGGACTTCCTACTATTGCCATTTATAAAGACGGTGCTAAAGTAAAAGAAGTAACTAAAGAAGAAGCTACTATCGAAAACATTAAAGCTATGGTTGATAGTATGCTATAATATTTTAGTTTGCTTAAATAAAAAAGGCTCTATTATTTTTTAAATAATAAAGCCTTTTTTGTTTTAACGATAAAAAATATTATTATCTAAAGTTTACAAATTGTAAAGGTATAGGATAATCTTTTCCCTTTAGCATAGTAATTACAGCTTGTAAATCATCTTTTTTAGCACCAGATACTCTTACTTGCTCATCTTGTATGCTTGCCTGAACTTTTAGTTTCATGTCTTTTATATCTTTTACTATTTCTTTGGCTAAATCTTTATCTATACCATTAACTATTTCATTTATCTCTCTTACAGCATCGCCGCTTGCTTTTTCTTTTTTCTTTTCTCTTAAACTTTTTTGATTTAAGCCTCTTTTAATAAACTTCTGAAATAAGATATCTTTTACTTGATTAAGTACAAACTCCGCAGGTGCTGTTATGGTTACAGTTTTTTCACCTTTGTTTAATTCTATTGTGATATTTTGCCCTTTAAAATCGAATCTATTGCTTATTTCTTTTACAGCAACATTAACACAATCGTCCATAACCTGCATATCTACTACTGAAACTATATCAAAGCTTGGATCTTTTGGCATATAAAGGCCTCCTAATAATTATTTTTATTTATTTTTTAAAACTTTATTATAAAGTTTTTTATATTCTAAAGCAGTTTTTAAAAGCGAATAATCTTTTTTCATAGCATTATCTACAAGATTATCGAAATGATTTTTATTATTATAATATAAATTGAAAGCTAAGTCCATAGCCTCAACAAATGACTTTTGAGAATATTCATTAAATGAAAAACCTGTTGCTTTTTTTATAGTTTTATCTCCATTATAATTAATAACTGTATCTTTAAGACCTCCCACAGAATGCACTATTGGAAGGCTTCCATATTTCATGCTGTATATTTGATTAAGTCCGCAAGGCTCAAATTTGCTTGGCATTAAATATATATCGCTTGCTGCTGTTAGCTTATGTGCAAGTGCTTCATCAAATAAAAATAACACTCTTATGTTTTTTGCTCTTTTTACTCTTGCTACAAAATCATTTTCAAAGTCTTTGAAATAATTATTGCTGCTAAATAAAAATATAAAATTAGCATCATATGTGGAAAGTTCAAAGAAAGAAGAGTATATTAAATCAAGCCCCTTTTGAGGGTCGAATCTTGATATCATTGTAACTAATGGATAATTTTTTTCTTTTATTCTTAATTCTTTATATAAAGCATTTCTTATTAATTTCTTTTTTTCTTTTGTATTTATATCATAATTGTATTTTATATATTTGTCTGTTGTTGGATTCCATTGAGTGTCATGCATGCCGTTTAATACGCCGAATAATTTACCTTGTTCATTTTTGTTTAAAAGTAAATTGTTTAATCCGCATCCGAACTCTTCTGTTTGTATTTCTTTTGCATAATTTGGGCTTACGGTTGTTACTATATCTGAAAGTATAATTCCTGCCTTTATAAAGCTCACATATCCATAAAACTCTATTCTGCTTGGTATAAAATATTTCCAAGATATATTAAGAAGTGAGTATATGTCTGTGTTAAAATTGCCTTGATAGGCTAGGTTATGAATAGTAAATATTACTTTTGTGTTTTTAAAACATTCTTCAGTGTTGTATATTTCTTTTATATAGAGTGCTGCCAATGCGCTTTGCCAATCATGTAAATGAACTATATCTAATTTAATATTTTCTTTTTTGTGTATATAAATTAATAATTCTATGGCACTTTTAGTAAAAGCTATAAATCTTTTTGCATTGTCCTCATAGTCTTTAGAGTTTTCTGAATATATGCCGTCTCTTTTAAATAAAAAATCATTCTTTACAAAATAAACATCAATATTATTATATTTGTGTTTGATAATTTCTGTTTGTATTGTTTCGGTGCCAAGTTTTATATCGAATGAGGTGTATATGTTATTGTTTATTAATTTGTAGTTGTCTTTATAGAGCGGTATTATTAAAGAACTATTAACATTTACTTGTTTTAAAGCATGCGGAAGATTTCCAGAAATATCTCCTAAGCCTCCAGTCTTTGAAAATGGATAGGCTTCACTTGCAATCATAAATACATTCATAAATAATTATCTCTTTTAAAAAATATATTTATAATATATTTATATACCTTTTAACTCTAAAAATCAACTGTTTAAAATTACATATATTAATTTTTTGCTATTCTATTTTTAATACTCTTTTTACAACATCAATGTTTTCTATAATAAAACTAATAGAATTAAATATATAGTATGATGTAAATATTATAAAAAATATAAAGATAACTCTTTTTACAATAGTTTTAGATTTACTATCTTTATCTTCAGTCCAGAATAATTCTATTATATCTTTCTTTTTTCTTCTTTTTATATTTTTTTGTTTTAGCTTTGTATCTTCTTTTTTATTTTCTTCTTTCTTTTTTGGTATTAATCTAAATATTAAAGATACTACTATGTATATTAGGCATAGAAGTATTATAAAATTAAATATTAGGTAAAATGTCATTATTTGTTCTATATTATTAAAGTTTAAAGTTTCCATAATTTATATAAACACTCCAATATTTTTTTATTTATATATTTAATCTGTTTATCAATAATATATATATTTTTAAAAAAATTTGCAAAAATAGAAATTATGTTATATTTTTTAATATAATATTTTATTGATGAGTATTAATAGGAGAATAAACAATGGAAAATAAATTACTAGATAGAAAAGATGTAAAAATAGAAGATACTTGGGATTTAACTTTATTATATAAAAATGATGAAGAGTTTGAAAAAGATTTTAAATCAATGGAAGATTTTTCAAAAGAGGTTAGTAAGTTTAAAGGAAATCTTTCAAAATCAGCAAAAGAATTAAGAGATATATTAGACAGTATAATGAAAGCTTCTATAATATTGGAAAAGCTAGGTTCTTATGCATTCTTAAAACAAACAGAAGATTTAACTAATAATGATTCTAATATAAAGGTAGCAAGATTTGCAAAACTTTCTTCAGAGTTTTCAGCTAATTTAAGTTATTTTGAGCCTGAACTTATGAGCATTGATGATGAAAAGATTAATAGCTTTTTGAAAGATGAAGTATTAAAAGATTATTTAATTTATTTAAGAAACATATTAAAATACAAACCTCATACATTGTCAGAAAAAGAGGAGAGAATATTAGCTCTTCAAGGAGAATTATCATCTACTGCTTCAAATGTATTCGATACTTTAAATGATGCTGATTTAGACTTTGGAGAATTAGAGCATAATGGAGAGAAAACACCTTTAACTCATGCGACATTTTCAAGTTTTCAAGAGAGCCAAGACAGGGAAATAAGAAAAAATAGCTACAATCAATTTTATAAAGAATATGATAAACACAAAAATACATTAGCAGAACTTTATGCAAGCCAAATAAAGCAGGATATATTTGATGCTAGAATAAGAAACTATAACAGCGTACGCGAGATGGAATTATTTGCTGATGATATACCTGTGAGTGTTTATGACAGTTTAATTGAGAGTGTGCATAATGCTTTGCCTGCACTTCATAGCTACTACGAATATTGTGCTAACAAATTAGGCATTAGCGACTTTAGGCAATATGACAAATATGCCCCAGTGGTAAAAGATGTTAAGCTGCATCATACGTTTGATGAGGCAATAGATGTTTTAAATAAAGCCTTATCACCACTGGGTGAAGAATATGTATCAACTCTTACAAAAGGACTTAATTCAAGATGGGTTGATAAATATGAGAATAAAGGAAAAACTAGCGGAGCATTCTCAGCTGGCTGCTATACATCAGAGCCTTATATATTAATGAACTTCAGAGATGAAAGCATTGAATCAGTATTTACTTTAGCTCATGAGGCAGGACATAGTATGCATAGCTATTACAGCAGAAAAAATAACCCGTTCCAGCACCATGATTACACTATATTTGAAGCTGAAGTTGCATCTACTTTCAATGAAAAACTTTTATTTAATTATCTTATGCAAAATGAAAGCAAAAAAGAAGTTAAAGCATTTTTACTCAATAAAGATATAAACGGATTTGTTGCTACAGTGTTTAGACAGACAATGTTTGCAGAGTTTGAGCATATAATCCATAAAGAAGCAGAAGACGGCAACCCTACAACATTAGAGCTTATAAGAAATGTTTATAAAGATTTACTTAAAAAATATTTTGGAGAGAAATCTGTTCTTGAAGAGAGAAGCGATTTAGAGGCTTTGAGAATACCTCATTTTTATCGTTCGTTTTATGTTTATAAATATGCTACAGGTATGTCTGCTGCTGTTGCTTTATCTAATGGTGTTCTTGAAGGCAATGCCAAAGGTGACTACACAAACAGAGACAACTATTTAAAATTCTTAAGAAGCGGAGGAAGCAGAACTCCTATAGAGAATCTAAAAGTTGCAGGTGTTGATATGACTAAGCCTGATGTAGTGGAGAGTGCTTTAAAATTGTTTGCTAAAGAGGTAGAAGAATTAAAAGCGTTAAATTAATTATAAAATATGAGTTTAACTAAAGTTTATTTGGATATATTAACAGAAATTAATAATAATCCAATATCCATAAATATATTAGTAGAAAAGTATAAAATTACTACTAGGGCTGTAAGATATTATATTGATAATATTAACTATTATTTAAAAAAATATTCAATGCCTGAAATATATATAAAAAATGGAAAACTCTATTTTGGTATAGATGATAATGCCTTGATTTCTTTCATTGATAAAATACCTATAAGAGAATATTTATTATCTCAGGAGGAAAGAAAACAATATATTTTATTTAATTTTCTTTTTAAAAATAATGTAACTATATCAAGATTGGAAAGATTTTTAAATGTAAGCAGAACTACAATTAAAAATGATATTAATGATTTAAAAAAGTATCTTAATAATTTTGATTTATATTTTTATTTGGATATTAATAAAATAATATTGGGCGGCAATGAAAAGAAATTAAGGCATTTAAAATTTTTGAATATGCTTCAGTATGTTAGTATAGAATCAAATGAAGTTAATTATATAAAAGCAGTGTATCCAAATGAAAAAATGGAACTATCTATATTAAAAGAATATATTAGCAAAATAGATATTAATGTTATAAATAATATAATAGTTGAAGTGGAAAAGAAATTTAAATCAGAATTTTCTAATAAATTCAAAAATATAATGTCTATATATTTAATAGCTACATTAGAAAGAATAAAAACTAATCATATAATAAATAAAAAAAATAATGCCGATTTTTTAATTAAGCTTCCTGAATACAAAAAAATACAATATATATTTAATCATTTTTTATTGACTAGAGATAATAATAAAAATTATAAATATGAAATACTTCATTTAACTGAATATTTTATAAGCGAATATTATAATGAACATTTCTATGAAAATAAAATAATATCAGAAAAATTTATATTAAAAATCTTAGAATGTATGAATATTCCAATAGAGGAAGAACTTGTAAATGAGCTTATCAGATATCTTTTACCAGCAATATATAGAATTAAAAATAATTTTTGTATAGATGATAAGTTGGATTTTTATAATTTAGATATTAGTATATTTAATAAAGTTAAATTATGTGTAAATGATAATATGTCGTATTTGCAGGAGCCTTTAAGGGAAGAAGAAATTTATTATCTGTCTCTTATACACATCTGACGCTGCAGACG